>Ga0102812_10000284_pt1 | contig 37524 bp, 40 predicted proteins | sample ColrivemetaGS713_FD_79334 | JGI IMG/M metagenome (GOLD analysis project Ga0102812, IMG submission 79334) | Estuarine microbial communities from the Columbia River estuary - Flood tide ETM metaG S.713 | ecosystem: Environmental > Aquatic > Marine > Intertidal zone > Estuary | place: USA...
GAAGTTCGGATGATCGAGAAATATTCCAGCAGGGCTTCAGAGTATAAAAAATTATCTTTAAAAAAGTTCATACTCGTTTCGAGGATAGCTATGCTACAGGCCAGCCCTGAATTGTTTCTTTCTTTTTCTATCGTGATGTAATAGTTGTCCAGTAATTTTTGGAAGCCGGTATACGTAACAGCCAGGTATAGGTTCTCTTTACTTTGAAAATAAGAATAGAGCGTTACTTTGGTGATTTTAGCGTTTTTAGCAATATCTTCCATTTTAGCATTTCTATAACCTACTTTTTGAAAGGTTTTTTCTGCTGCTAAAATGATTTGCAGCTCTTTTATGGCTCTTTTGTCCTGCTTCATAAAGAATGATATTTAACTAGTAAATTTAACATTAAATAATCAAGTGAGACACAATGGAGTACCAGAAAATAAAAAAGCACCTGTTTTTGCAGATGCTTTTTAAATAATGAAGACTCAATTATTTAAAAATTGACTCTTTCTTAAATTTTATTGCCAGCAAATAATAAAACATTGCCCTGTATTTATTTCTGTTTGAAGAGCCTAGTTGTGTACATACTTCTTTAATTCCTGCATCCAGTTCAGGTCCGTCCTTTAAACCTAATTTTTTGATAAGGAAATTCTTCTTTACTGTTTCCAATTCAGCTTTGGATGAACATCCAACCGTAGATGCGTCAGCATTATAAATAGATGGTCCACAAGCGATTGTAACTTTTGTTAATAAATCGTTATTTGCAGTTACACCAGCTTTATCCTTTAATTCTTTAGTATAAAGTGCTATTAAATCATCTCGTTTACTCATGATAATACTATTTTGAAGTGAAAAAAAATTGCTATTATATTCAAATGTATGCTAAATTCTTTAAATGTTATATTCATATAACATTTAAATGGGTTAAAATAAGAGACTTAAGCTCATATATTCCCTTGTTTTTCATATTTGTTAATAGTATGACTAGGCTTTTATCAAAAGTCACATATTTTGATGAATAAATTTTATGGGTTACGTTTCAGTTCATCTAGCTGGTCCGGATAATTAATATTTGTAAGTGATTTCTTTATATTGTAGTCGATCAATTCAAGTTCTTCATTCCTGAATATTTTATGTAATGCGTATTGTTTTTGATTGACTGACTCTCGGATTCGGGCATAGGCCCTGAACTCATAAATGGCGCAAAGTGGTTCCAGAAATCCGGATTGTTTATTTCTAAAAATAGTTGCCATTTTGTTTTTATTCCGGTGACTGATCAATGTTGAAAAGGTTTCACTATCCATAAAAGGCATATCAGTGGCAACGGTTAGTATTGCGCATTCATGCATGCTTAATTGTTCAAATGAACTCAATATCCCTGCTACAGGTCCCATGTCATGATACAAATCATCCAGAAAAGGAAAGGAAAGGATCTCCCAGTGTTTTTTTTGATTTTCAGTTCCTGAAATATATACCTGATCCACATGGCTATCGAGGGTTTTAGCTGTTTTATGGTATAACAGATCGCCCTCGTAACTGATGAGTGCCTTAGGTGTACCCATTCTTTTACTCAGACCTCCTATCAATACAATACCGGCAATATCCATAATGCGATGTGAATTAAATTATAATTACAAACAGAAATTTATTTGAGTATTCAGCTTTTTGTTCTACCTAATTAATTCTGATTGTCTCCAGTTAGTTCCCCGAGTTCCCCTAATTGTTTTAGGAGGTCATAGGTTTTGATGGCCTCTTCTTCATCTATAATGCTGATGGCCACGCCGACATGAACCATTACATAATCTCCGATGCTGGCTTCAGGCACCATGGAAAGATTTACTTCTTTCATGATGCCACCAAATGAAATTTTGCCTACTCTGAAAATTTCATCAAGCTGGTTAGTAATTTCAATTATTTTGCCTGGAACTGCTAAGCACATATGTATTAAGTTATAGACTTACAAAATATTAAAATTGTACAGAAGGAAAATTTAAACAGCCGCACAAATTTAAGTTGATGGTATTTTAAAAAATATCCATCGTTAATAAATTATCAGGTCATTTTTGACCTTAAGTATTCATACCAATCATTCAGGCCATCTCCTTTGGTTGCAGATACTTCAAAAAAGATCAGATCGGGGTTTACTTTCCGGGCATAATCCTTTGCTTTTTCGACGCTAAAATTAACGTATGGCAGCAGGTCGATCTTGTTTATTATACAAACCTGAGATCCGTGGAACATGTCCGGGTATTTGATTGGTTTGTCATCTCCTTCGGTGACACTTATGATTACTATCCTTTCATTTTCGCCGAGGTCAAACAGGGATGGACACACCAGGTTGCCAACATTTTCTATCATTAAAATTGAATTGGCAGGCGGATCCAGTTGCTGCATCGCCTTGTGCACCATATCGCTGTCTAAGTGGCAACCGGTGCCTGTATTGATCTGAACGACAGGAATGCCCAGGGCATCAATTCTGTTTGCATCGTTGAAAGTTTGCTGATCTCCTTCGATGATATTGAATTCAATTTCATTTTTAAGATCTTTAAGTGTTTTTTCCAGCAGGCTTGTTTTTCCTGAGCCAGGAGAACTTACCAGGTTTACCGCATATATATTTCTCCCCAGGAAGAAGCCTCTGTTTCTTTCAGCCAGCAAGTCATTCTGGTTTAGAATATTGGTTTCAATATTCAACTTATTAGAATGATCCGTATGGGAATGGTGGTGATCATGAGGGTGCTCATGTGAGTGTCCCAGGGCGTGAGTATGGTCATGTTCATGCTCATGGTTCTGTTGTAACTGGCCTGGTTTCTGAATAATTATTTTATTGGTGCTTCCGCAACCGCAGGTATCACACATAATATTTTATTTACTTAAAACTTATTTAATTCAGGATACTGTTAATGCCTTCACCCGGAGTTCTTTTCCTTTGATAATATTTTTAAAATAACTTTTACAGGCTGGGCATTCGTCGTATAAATTTTCCAGTTCAAATTGTTCCTTGCATTCAAGGCACTCTGCTTTACCCCGGATATATTCTATTATTTTTTCGGTGTTTTCGAGTACCGTATTTCTGGTTGCTTCAGGCCATGCAAATTCGATGGCAAAGGGTTCGACTCCTGACATTTCACCGATCTCAAGTTCAATACTATCGATGCTTGTTGCTCCGGATCTTTCAAATTCACTTTGGGCAATATCGACTATTCCCAATACGATTGATAATTCATGCATGGACCTTATTCAAAAAATTGTAACACGATCAGACCTATTTAGACGTTGCTCTTTTTTTTCTCCAGAAATAGATCCCGACGGCAAGAATACCCAGGCTTACAGGAATTGCGTGCATAGGAGAGAGTAAATAATGGATCATTGATGCTCCTTCCATTATACCATGTCCTGTATGGGCATATGAGAATAAAGGAAGCATTGAAATCAAAGCGATTAAATTCAATTTTACAAAGCCTTTCATAAGTATTAATTTATATTAATGTACCTAACAAAAATAGTAGTATTGGTAATAATTTCAGGTATTCTTTTGTTATGTTTTTAATATTTATAATGATTTCATTTAAGCAATATTATTTATTTAGCTGATGAAAATCAAGATAATACGATCATGTATATGTTGGATTTTTCATAAATCCGGAATAATTATTTATGAAGCATCTGTAATTGTGTTCCGACTGATTGAGTTAGGTAGAAATTAATAATTTTAGCAAGGAAACGGACATCTTATGAAAAACCACCTTGCGATCGGATTGGCCGGCGAAAAAATAGCACGGGCATTTTTAGTAGAAAATGGGTATACGCTTTTGGAAAAAAACTGGCGGTTTAGCAGGGCTGAAGTGGATATAATTGCGCAGCACGGATCGTGGTTAATATTTTGTGAAGTCAAGACCAGATCCAGTACTTTATTCGGAGAACCTGAAATATTTGTTACTCAAAAGAAAAAAAGATTATTACTTGATGCCGCTATTAACTATATGAATAAAATTGGATATTGTGGTGAATTTCGTTTTGATATCATTGCAATTGTGTACAAAAACGACAATGAATACGGAATAAAGCATTTAAGTGATGCTTTTTTTCCGGGTTTTGAGGGTTTTGCGTAAAAAAAATGGTGAGTTTTTTCGAAATTAGTTTAAAAGATTATACTTTTGCCGTCCGATTTTAATTGAGCAGGTTAATCAATATATAAGTTTAATACCTGATTAAGAGGATAAAAAAGAAAATAAGATGAAAAAGGGAATACATCCGGAAGAATACAGAATGGTGATTTTTAAAGATTTTTCAGCAGACGAAGCGTTTCTGACAAAATCTTGTGCACCGAGTAATGAAACTATGAAGTGGGAAGATGGCAATGAGTATCCATTAATCAAATTGGAAATATCATCAATGTCACATCCTTTCTATACTGGCAAGATGAAATTTGTTGATACTGCAGGACGTATTGATAAATTCAATAAGAAATTTGCGAAATTCGGCAAATCAAAAGATTAAAAAAGCCTCGTGCTAAATTTTAAGAAAGTTCCTGCCAAGGAACTTTTTTTGTTTATATTGGTCACAGATTAAAATAAAGTTTGAAAACCGAACAATTTTCTTCCGGAATGCATCCATTATAGAAGAATAAATATTTACTCGATGAAGAATGTAATATTGTTTGAGGATGATATAAGAGAATCATTTCTTCCCCTCAGTTTTACAAGACCTATTGCTGATTTCAGAATTGGAATTTTGACCATTTCTGAAAAATGGGAAAGGTGGCTTAATTGCAATGTGAGTTATATCACCCAAGATCAACTATCCAAGAAATTTCCTATCCACATCACTGAGGATAATTATGTTATCAATTCCAGTATTCTGCCAAACAGAAAACTGGTTCATTTGATTGAAGGCTTGTCTTTAAATGAGGCCTTTCTTTATAATGATCAGTTAGTCGCTGTCCGTCTTGATGAACGACAATTTGAGAAATTGGTAAACGAAGAGCCGATTGATGAATTGAAAGGTACTGATCTATCAGGGGAGGATTATATTAATCAGATATCAAAACCCTGGCATCTTTTTCAAAAGAATGGAAATCAGATCAAGAGTGATATTAAATTATTGAGTTCAGGTAGAAACTCAGCTGAAATATCATCGACGAATACCATAATTGGTAATAAAAATGATATTTTTTTGGAACCGGGTGCTAAGGTGGAAGCCAGTATTCTCAATACTTGTAACGGACCAATATATATCGGAAATAATGCGGAGGTAATGGAAGGTTCGATGATCCGGGGTCCATTTGCAATGTGCGAACATGCCGTTGTTAAAATGGGAGCCAAGATTTATGAGGGGAGTACTTTTGGTCCCTATTGTAAAATTGGAGGAGAAGTTAACAATTCAATTTTCTTTGCTTATTCAAATAAGGCCCACGATGGTTTTATCGGTAATTCGGTTATTGGTGAATGGTGTAATATTGGAGCAGATACCAATAATTCAAACCTGAAGAATAATTATGCTGAAGTGAAGCTTTGGGATTATCGTACTCAGCGGTTTCAAAAAACCGGTTCGCAGTTTTGCGGCCTGATCATGGGAGACCATTCAAAGGTTGGGATCAATGTGATGTTTAATACTGGAACAGTGGTTGGTTGTAATACCAATATTTTCGGTGCTGGTTTTCCACGGAATTTTATTCCATCCTTTAGTTGGGGAGGTGCGGCATCGTACAAAACCTATAATATAGACAAAGCATTTGAGGTGGCGGAAGCAGTGATGAAAAGGCGCAACAAAGTGTTAACGGAGGAAGACAGGAAGATATTGATACATGTCTATAACCAAACAGCTCCATTCAGGAGTTGGGAAAAGGAATAATTCTTATAGGCCTGAACATTTATTTTATAGCGAGAAAAACGAATTCAGACTTTGAAAAAGAATAAATGGCAAAGTATCAGAAGTTATTTTGAAGATGTGTACCTCGAAAGCACTTCATCAGAACATAACCGTGAATTGCACGTCTTATTGAGTGCCGGCCGTTATCAATTATGTACTTCTAATGCGGTATATTCCTACGAGGACAAATATGTAAATTTCCGAAAGAGTTTTGAGTGGATCAAATGGGATGAATTATCCATTGACAAGGTATTGATACTGGGCCTGGGTCTTGGATCTGTTCCGCAGATGCTCGAGCAGGTTTTCGGAAGGTCCTTTGAGTACCACGCAGTAGAGATTGACGAAGTGATCATTGAACTTGCCCATAAATATGTTTTGGAAGACCTTAATTCTCCGATGCAGATCTTTAATACGGATGCCCTTCATTATGTAAACCTTTGTCAGGATCGATACGATATGATCATTATGGATGTTTTTGACAGTGATAAGGTGCCCTTATGTTTTGAAACGCAGGCATTTCTTGATCAGATTGAAAGGATACTAAGTCCTGCTGGTTTTCTGTTATTTAACAGGTTAAATGTAACGGAAGCGGATCACGAAGACACCCTGAAATATTACGAGAACGTGTTTGCCCCTAAATTTCCGAATGGAAGTTGTTCTTCTGTTGAAGCTAATTATATGCTTAATAGCAGGAAAGAGGTATTTGCGCTTCGGAATTCCTGATTTATTTCTAATTTTGCATTACTAAAAAAAAAGCTATGTTTAAGATAAATATATATTTAAAGTTTGCACTGATCGCTATTTTTCTTGGTGGTGGTGTTGTATTGGCCATTTTATTTGGTTTCTGGTATTCATTTCCATTGATTTTAGTCGGAATATTATTGTTTGTAACTTATGTTATGCTGGGAACAATTCAATCGGCAGCTGAGCTGGTGCAGTTCCAGAAATTTGAGGAGGCAGAAAAAAGACTTAATCTAACCCTCAGCCCAAAGTTGTTATATGTTACCAACCGTGCATTTTATTATATCCTTAAAGGATCTTTTGCGATGAACCATAAAGATCAGGATGCAGCGGAAGATCTTTTTAACCGGGCATTGAACCTGAAACTGCCTTCTGACAATGAGAAAGGGATGATCTTGCTTCAACTTGCAAATATCAATGCGAGTAAAAACAAATGGAATACTGCGAAGAAATATTACCGGGATGCCAAAAAGTTGAAGATCACCGAAACACAGCTAAAGGACCAATTCAAGCAATTTGAACAGGTTTTAGCTTCACAGGGCAACATGAAACATGCTGCTGCCATGGGCAAAGCAGGTCATAAGTTCATGTCCGGACAAGGTAGTAAAAGACGGAGGCCTAAAATGAGATAGGCTTCTTCTCAGCTATTTTTGTTATTTGAAACAAACAAGCCTTTTGATTTTTTGTTAATTGTTAAGATCAAGCACGATTTTCTATGGAAATATTTATGCCTAACGATAAAATGATCTCGATCATTCGCAGCAATTATGAATTGCTACCTGTCTTGAATCGATTTGGCTTAAAACTCGGTTTTAAGGATAAAACAGTTAAAGAGATCTGTGAAGAAAACTATATTAATCCAGATTTTTTTCTAGCCATTATCAATACCTATAACAATAAAAAATATTTTCCTGAAAAGGAGTTGTCTTCTTTCTCTCCCCTTGAGATCGTAAAATATTTGAAAGCGACTCATATTTACTATCTGGAATATCTTTTGCCCAGAATTGATGATCTTTTAAAGGAGCTGATCCGTCAGAATGAATCAAAATCCCAGGATCTGAAGATGATCGAAATGTTTTACAGAAACTATAAACAAGAGTTGGTTTCGCACATAAGGGAGGAGGAGGAAATGGTGTTTCCTTATGTAATTGACCTGGTGCAGAACAAATCAAAAATCAGTTCTCATCCCGGAATACACGCTTTTGAAAAAGAACACAGCAATGTTGAAATCAAGTTGAATGACCTGAAGAATCTAATACTGAAATATGTAAATCCGGATTACGACCAAAATACCTGTAATGAATTTATCACGAATCTTTTTCGATTTGAAAAAGACATCATGGATCATTCCAGAATTGAAGATAAGATATTAATCCCAATGGTTTTGTCCATGGAAAAGTCTGTTTGAAATGAAAGGAAGGATCCTCATATTACATGAATCATCAATTGTGGCTGAAGGTCTGGCGGCGATCATTCACAAATATTATGATATTGACATTCAAACACTCAAAAGTTCGGGTGATTTTGATGTTCAGCGGTCATCAGGAGAAGTTAGGATGATCATTTCGAGTAATGAACTGACAGATGAAGTTTATGGTCTATTGCAGCGATTTAAAACAAAACGTCAGATTCCTGTAATAGCTGTAATTGACGGGTCTGAAGAAATTAATAATAAACTCACTTTTGATCATAGTTTTAACATAAAAACAAGTGAGCAGAATATCCAGGAAATTTGTTCAAAATACCTGAACATTGGATCTGTTGAAACAAACAATAAAGAGGGTATTCTGTTAAGTGTGCGAGAGAAGGATGTATTGAAGCTGGTAGCTTCCGGATTATCAAACAAACAGATTGCGCAAAAATTATTTATCAGTGTACATACTGTCATATCCCACCGAAAGCATATTACAGAAAAAACAGGGATTAAATCCGTGTCCGGGCTTACGATATATGCCATTTTAAATAAATTAATCGATACGGAAGCATATAATATTGAATCAGGTTTATAAATATCCCTAATATTTGGGATTCCATACATGTAATTTCATTTATACTTTTGCTGCCATTAATTAATTAAAGTACAAGTCAATGAAATATTTATACAGTATTATGTTTGTTTTCATCACATTTTTAGTGATTGGACAAACCGAAACAAACGTACAGTACGATCAGGAATCAGAGAAAGAAACCAAGAAAGAAGGAAACCTAATGATTGGGGGTTATGCTGAGGTTCATTATAATCAACCCTTACAGGCTGACGAAAGAAGCAATGGGGATCTGGATGTACACCGAATGGTTCTGCTAATGGGATACAGTTTCAATGCAAGAACTAAATTTGTTACCGAGATTGAGTTTGAACACGTAAGTGAAGTTTATGTAGAGCAGGCTTATTTACAGTACAAGCTCAATTCATTCATGAATCTGAAAGGTGGACTTTTGCTCATTCCTATGGGTGTAGTAAATGAAGATCATGAACCAACATCTTTTCACGGTGTTGAAAGACCTTTTATTGATAAATACATTAGCCCATCTACCTGGAGGGAAATTGGTATTGGTTTAAGTGGAAACATTATTGCTGCTTCCCTAAAATACCAGGCATATCTGGTTGATGGATTTAATGGGTATAACGGAAGTGCCTTGTTAAACGGGAAGAATGGATTGAGGAAAGGCAGACAGAAAGGAGGGGAAAGCTATATCAGTTCACCGGCCTTTACTTCAAAAGTTGAATATTATGGTTTAGGAGATTTCAGAATTGGAGCATCTGCTTATTTTGGAAATTCTCAAAGTACATTATACGATGGATTGGATAGAAATGATACAGAAGCGATGATGCGTGCAGATTCATCAGTGGTTGGTATTTCGATGTATGGTTTTGATCTTTCCTATCAATTGAAGGGTCTGAATCTTAAAGGTCAGTGTTACCTCATCAATTTATCAAATACAACGGCTTATAATCAATTCTCAGGTGCGAATGATCTTGGAAGTGCAATGAATGGATATTTTGTTGAAGCATCTTATGATGTTTTTAAAAATGTCAAAAGCATATCTTCTGCACTGCATCCTTTTGTAAGATATGAGGCCTATGATACACATTATAAGGTGGAAGATTCAATCGAAAGAAATCCAGGTCTTAAAAAGCAGGTGATCACAACGGGACTTAGCTGGTATCCAGCCAAAGGAGCTGTTGTAAAAGCAGAGTTACAATTTCTAAAATCCGGATCAGCAGATGCGTTTTCAACTGTATTTAATGCTGGTTTTGGTGTCATGTTTTAATAGGTAAAATGAATAGGTTAATATTAATTATTCTTATCATTTCAGTTTGTTTTCCTGTCTTTGGGCAAAAAGCGATTGATTATGAACATCGTTCAATTCAGAAGAAACTGAGGAAGTATGATTGTTCGAAAGATTTTCATCTGAAGGAACTCGTTATACCTGAGTTTATTGATGATACGGACGAGCCCAATGGCAAATATTTTTTGATTGAGGACAATGCTTGTGACCCAAATGCAAAGTATATTTTTATTGGCAGGGTAAACACATGCCGGTCCGGAGGTTGTGTTGTTCATTATGATGGATCATCTGGTATCAATTATGAATATTTTGATTTTTTCATCGTATTCACGGAAGTGGGAGATGTAGAAGCCATCAAGGTTTTTAAATATGAAGCAACACACGGACATGAAGTAACAGCAAGGGGCTGGTTAAAGCAATTCAGGAGTTATACCGGAGAATCCGACCTGGTCGTCGGAAAAGACATCAATGGTATTTCCGGAGCCACCACTTCAGTTTACAGCATTACATATGAGATACAGGAAAGAACGAAGAGATTGAAAAAATCACTGGCCTATTACAAGGATAGTATTAGTTCTAATAATGTTCAGAAAATAAAATAGCAAGGGTAATAATAAATTAATGTATCCGGCAGCATTCATTTATCAGAATGGATACTGCCGGATTTTTTTTGTCTATTCTGCTGGTATATAATTATTGATTCTTCTTTTGAATCTTGATAAAGGGGCATAAAAAAAGCCTTTCGTTTCATCGAAAGGCTTCTGTATTTATGATGATTTATGATTTTACATCATTCCTGGCATTCCGCCTCCCGGAGGCATCATTGGTGCGCCATCATCTTTTTTGATCTCACAGATAACTGCTTCAGTAGTAAGAATCATACCCGCGATAGAACCTGCATTTTCAACTGCAATTCTTGTCACTTTGGCAGGATCGATAATACCTGCTTTTTTCAAATCTTCGTATACATTTGTTCTTGCATTATAACCGAATGCTCCTTTACCTTTCATTACTTCCATGATCACTACAGCACCTTCGACACCTGCATTGTCAGCAATGGTTCTGATGGGCGATTCCAACGCTTTCTTTACGATTTCAACGCCTGTTCGCTCGTCATCATTCAGTGTATCTACATTTCCCAGTGAGCTAATTGCTCTGAGTAATGCAACACCACCACCGGCAACGATTCCTTCTTCGATTGCAGCTCTTGTTGCACTCAAAGCGTCATCTACACGGTCTTTCTTTTCTTTCATTTCAACCTCAGTAGCTGCTCCAACATACAGAACGGCAACGCCTCCTGATAGTTTAGCTAATCTTTCCTGAAGCTTTTCTTTGTCGTAGTCAGAAGTAGTAACTTCAATTTGTTGTTTGATCTGCTTTACCCTTGAATCGATATTGCTGTTTTCTCCACCTCCGTTTACAATTATTGTATTGTCTTTATCGATGGTAACTTTTTCTGCTGTTCCCAACTGATCTAAAGTTGTGTTTTCCAGTTTGTATCCCTGCTCTTCTGAGATCAAAGTTCCACCTGTAAGGATTGCAATATCTTCAAGCATTGCTTTTCTTCTGTCTCCGAATCCAGGCGCTTTTACTGCAACAACTTTGAGGCCTGCTCTCAGTCTGTTTACAACCAAAACACCTAAAGCCTGACTTTCAACATCCTCTGAGATGATCAATAATGGTCTTCCAGCCTGTGAAGCCTGCTCAAGAATAGGAACGATCTCCTGTACATTGGCGATTTTCTTATCATGAATCAGAATGAGCGGATTTTCATATTCCGTATTCATCTTTTCAGAGTCAGTGATGAAATATGGAGAAAGGTATCCTCTGTCAAACTGCATTCCCAACACCTCTTCTACATAAGTATCTGTTCCCCTTGCTTCTTCAACAGTAATAACACCATCCTTAGAAACTTTTTTCATTGCATCAGCAATCAAAGTTCCGATTGTTTCATCATTATTGGCAGATATTGCACCAACCTGTTGAATTTTCTTGAAATCGTTTCCGATGATTTCTGATTGTTCTTTGATATTCTGGATTACGGCTATGATTCCTTTATCAATTCCTCTTTTTAAATCCATTGGATTTGCGCCGGCAGCAACGTTCTTCAATCCTGCTGAAACAATAGCTTGTGCCAAAACAGTTGCAGTAGTTGTACCATCACCTGCCTGATCAGCAGTTTTTGATGCTACCTCTTTCAACATTTGAGCGCCCATATTCTCAATCGGATCTTCCAGTTCAATTTCTTTTGCTACTGATACACCATCTTTTGTAATTGAAGGTGCTCCAAAGCTTTTTTCAATGATTACATTACGTCCTTTTGGACCAAGCGTCACCTTAACAGCATCTGCCAAAGCATCGATACCATTTTTTAGTTGTTTTCTCGCTTCCGAACTAAATTTGATTTCTTTAGCCATAATATCGTTTTTGTTTTTTTTTAATTTTTTGAAATAACATCAGCATTAAATCACAAACTGTGCCATGCGCTTAAAGGTGACAAAATTGCAGTTAAGCCTTGTCAGTTGCGAAAAGCCTAGTAATAATTTCAGTTTTGTAAGGACAAAATGGCGACACCTGGTCGGGAATCAGATAAATGGACAGCCAGTATAGCAAAATGGAAAATATTAAAAGCCTAAGATCGAGATGCATTAATTTCGTATATTTATTAAAATTTTTAAAATGAAAAAATATAATTTTCGGATTCTGGTTGCTTTTTTAATTGCTTTATTAATTTATGTGATCGCTGGCAGGTTTTTGATGGATTATGAGTGGTCCAGGTCAATAATTTTTGCAATTTATATGGGAGCAGTTGTCGTGCTGCCTATGTTCTTTTTTTACAGGGTCAGATATCCAATGTACCTGGATCGAACAAAATATGATGAGATAATGGCAGTACTCGAAGAAACAGGAATAGAGCAATTGAATCAACACGGTGATAAATCTGTTTACAAGCTTTCAGGATATAAATGGCCCAATAAAATAAGGATTATTAAAAGGCCCTTTAGTTTGTTTGTTGAAGTTCCAATCAAAGCAGTAAAATTGTTAGAGAAATTCAGGGTTGATCATCATTGAGTATAAGGTTTTTTAAGAAATATAGACCTGAATAATGTATGTTATGACGGCAGATGATCTATCATTTCTTTTACAATATGGAAAATTCTACTAAGTTTGGGCTCATAATACTTAACACAAATGTACAAATACCGTAGGTTAACCACAGAAGAACTTGAATCCCTAAAAGATTCTTTTATCCGCTTTTTGGCAGCTCAGTCCATAACAGGAGAGGATTGGGTCCGAATAAAGAAAAACGAAGTAGACCGGGCAAATGATCTGATTGATAAATACAGTGATATTGTGATTGAGAAAACTATACACAATGTTAAAATACTTGAACAAAGAACCAACAGAAGAATTGTGTTTTATGAGTTCTTAGCTGATAGTGCACGCCTAATTGGAGTGGAGTTTGAAGTGGATATTCCTTTGGATCTTAGTGGTGAATTCTATTGGAGTCAATTTGTAGAAGTGTTTAATAATGAAGAATATAGTGCTAAAATACTCTCTGGAGAAAAGAAATATTTGCTGGGCAGATCAAAAGAAATATTTGATGTTATGGAGCAAGGGGCAAGAATTGTTCAGGATGAAAATATATTTAACTCTATGTTAAAAATATTGGACAATTAATTTATTTTTGCCTCGGTATTACAATAAAAGCAATATCATTAGGTTTAATTTTAAATGAAATGTCTGATATGAAAGTTACTACAAGAATTTATGATCCCAAAGAGGAATTTTGGAATGTACTCACCCACGGAATGGGATTATTTTTCAGTATTGCCGGTCTGACATTGCTCGTTGTTTTCGCAAGTTTGTATGAAAGCGTGTGGCATATTGTTAGTTATAGTATATATGGTGCGAGTATGGTTATTCTATATATGGCCTCTACAATGTATCATGCTGCGAAAAAGCCTACATTAAAAATCAGACTTAATGTTTTTGATCATGCAGCTATCTATGTTCTGATAGCAGGCACCTATACACCATTGATGCTGGTGACTCTTCGTGGCCCCTGGGGCTGGAGCATTTTTGGTATTGAGTGGGGACTGGCCATAACAGGTATAATTCTCAAATTATTCTTTGCGGGCAGATATGATAAAATTTCTACCTTGGCCTATGTGCTGATGGGCTGGCTTGCCATCGTTGCGATCTATCCGCTTATAGTTAATCTAGCTCTGGGAGGTTTGATCTGGTTACTGATTGGTGGGATATTTTATTCGATCGGGGCTGTTTTTTATTTATGGCACAAATTGAATTACAATCATGCCATCTTCCATGTTTTTGTTTTATTGGGAACGCTGAGTCATTTTATCTGCATATTCTTTTACGTGTAATTTCTTAATCCAGATAGTTGTAAAACAGGTCTTTTTGAATAGATATTATAGAATCATTGTTTTACATTTGATTCTAATTTGAATTTATCATCATTTAAAATGACTGGACGAATAATCAGATTTAGTGTATTAATATTGTTTTTATTCCAAGCCTCTGTTTCGGTTGCTCAATTTTCTGTAGGTCTGAGTATCGGGGGATTTGCAATCCACCATGGTGATAGTAGAAATGCCGAAATATATCCCAAAAAGTTAGACAAGCAAGGTCGATTGGTTCCTTTTGCAGGCATCAGTCTGATGGTTTCTTACCGGATCAATAAATACATTGGATTAAAAGCGGTTCAATCACTAATATTATATGACTCAGCAGGGAAAAGAGCTGGCATAAGTCATATTGGGATTGAGTTGCATGATGACATCATCGGAATGGACATCAATAATGTTCAATCCAGTATGAGTCTGGGGCCTTTCTGGTATTATCGAAAGGGTTGGTCAGAAATTGCCTCTTATCAAAATGACCCTGAATTTATTCAGCTATCAGTCAATAAGAAATGGGAACGAAAATTTGTTTGGTACGGCGGGTTCATGCGATATAATTTTGATCTGGGTGATAAAAATGCTGTTGCAATTGACTTTCTACCGGGAATTCCTCATTTGTATGCCTTTTCTGCAGGCTGGAATAAAAATTTATAGTAAACGCCTTCGTTTTCCTTTTAAATTACTGTGATTTGATTTCAACCAAATAACAATTTTGTTTCGCTTGATTACAGTTGGTTAAAATCAATCAAAATTTTATCATCTTTGCAACCGAATGGTTTCGCTATGAATAAATTTGTTTTAACCTGGTTCATTATATGAAAAAAAGATTTGTAAAAATATTACTGATCGTAGGGATTTTAAGTTCAATTGTTAGCCTGCTCGGATTTTTTGGTCAAAGTTTCTGGTTACTGGATGTTTTATCTCATTTCAGATATCAATATTTTGTTGTATTAATTCTTTGTTTTGGTGGGGCTGCATTGCTTGGGTTTCCGAAAATCACCTGGTTACTTTTGCCATTCATTGCTATTAATGGCTATGAGGTTTTTTCCGTATATCTGCCTGTTGAAAATGAACCGGTAACCGGACAGACACTGACTATTGATTGCATGAATCTCCTGTATACGAATGATGATTATCTTGCTGTTTCAAATTATATAAAAGACAATGATCCTGATATTTTAATCCTTCAGGAATATACACAAGAGTGGGAAGAAAACCTTGAGCTTGATCTGGCACAATTTCCCTATAGCAAGCGTATTCCAAGAACAGATAATTTTGGGATGGCTCTTTTTAGCAAATTTGAAGTAGATACCATTGAATTAATTAGCATAGGGAAAGCGGATATTCCATCAATTCTAACAAGATTTAAACTTCAGGAAATGCCGGTTACACTTGTAACTATACATCCTTTGCCTCCTTCTGACCAATTTAGTTTTGAATCCAGGAATCAGCAGTATGATAAAATCAATGAATACATAGATAAATTTGGTGGGGCTTTTATAGTTGTTGGTGACCTGAATTCCAGTCCTTATTCCGCACATTTTAAGAAACTGGTTAATGAGGATGAACTGCGGGATACGAGAATGGGCGTTGGCGTTTTGCCGAGTTGGCCAAATTATTTTCCTTTGATGTATATTCCATTGGATCATATTCTCATCAGTGAGGAATTGACGTATCAAGACAGAAGAACCGGACCGAATATCGGATCTGACCACATGCCTATGCACATAGAGATAGGGGTTTCCACGAAAAAATAATAAATCATTCTAGAATTTGAATTGAGCTTCGAGCGTTAGCTGGTTGAATTTGTAGCCTGTTCCTGTTGCGGATGCGACGTTACTTATTCTGTGATTGAGGGCAAGTCCGAACAATTTATGCTGATAGGTAATTTTTGTATTCAGCCTGAAGGATGGGTCCCAGGATTGTTCGTTTATTTTTTGCAATCCGCCTGCTCCCTGAATCTGCAGACCCAGCAAAGAGATGAAGGGGAATTTGCCATCATATTCTGCAAATATTTCAGCTGATAAATATTTATCCGGTGAAAAGTAATTTGTGATCTCTACCTCCGTAAATCTCAGTGCAGAAATGTTAAGACCGGATTTTACAAGTGGGTTCAGTCTGAAAGTGTAATATAAGGATCCAAAAAACTGATATTTTTCATTACCATCATTCAGGGCTGAAAAACTTCCCTGACTAAATATCCCTGCATTGTTGGTTATTCTGATATGCCCAACATAACCTCCGCTATGACTCCGGACATTCATTTCCAGTAATGAAGCTGTATAATCGAGAATGTCAGATCTGTAGAAAATGCCCAGCATCTGCCTGTCATTTGGCTGATAGGTTAGGGATTGGCTGCCTGTTATTCCAAAAGAGGCCTTGGTGCCCAAAGTTGAACTGATGTAATTCATCGTCAATTCGGATTTTCCAGTCAGGGTACTATACCATCTTTGGTCCAGATTTATTTGCGCAAAGCTTGAACTGGTTTTATTGCCATCAATTGCCTGAATGCTGGAGTTACCCACTTTTACACCCATATTCAACAAACTTGTTTCACCCATTTGAAACCATGCGAAATTGTCCAATCTAACATTTTTGCCACTATCAGTAAAGTAGCCGGAACCTGCGCCCGCTTTCTTTTTATTTAATTCTATAAATTTTTGATTGATATCAGCAAACTCTTTTTCTGAATAAAGTTCTTTGTTTAGATCCAGGACAGTTCTTGCTTTTTCAAATTGTTTTTTTCCTAAGAGCACTTCAATGTACTCTTTAGCGTAATGTTTGTTTGGATATTCGTCGACCAGTTGTCCATATAGTTTGAAGGCTTTTCTAAAATTTCCGGCAACAGATTCGAGTCTTGCTTCCAGCAAGAGTTGTTCTGATATTTTTAAAATGGGTCTTTGTTCAGAAAGGAAATTATTGGCATCCTTTGTTTTTCTATTCCAAAGCATTGCATTGAAATAATTGATCACGGCATTGGTGTTTTGCCGGTCTGAATCCCAGGCTTTTCTGGCGAATTCCAGGGCTTTTGCCGCTTTATTATTCATAAAGAGGGCATAAGAAAGATTGATTTTTGTTACGGTTTGTTCAAAATTCAAAGGGATGAGGCTTTCATATATTTGGGTTGCTTCTATAAATTTTTTACTCTCCAGTAAGAGGTCTCCTTTGAATAAAAGGATGGGGGCATCCATAGGGTTTTTAGCTAAAATTGAATCCAATTGGATAATTGCAGATGAAAAATCTCCTTTTGTTCTGTATTCTGTTGCTCTTAAAATCAATTGTTCTTTTATATTGTGCGGCAATGGCTCTATTTTGGGATCAACTTGGGCTTGAATAGTACCTGCACTAAGTAGGAGGAATAAAAAAAGGAACAGAAAATTTGAGCGATTCATTTTAGAATTACTATATTGAAATAAATATTGAAATTATGAAGATTATTAAAAGCACCTTCAAAATAACAGGACAAGCTGAAGAATCATACAAACTCGAAGTTTACAATGATTTTGTAAGTTCGATCGTAGATGAATTCAGAAAAGAAATAAATGATTGTATCACCAACAATTATAAATCTATCTATATAGATTTGAAAGAGGTTGAAAAAATGGACCTGTCAGGAATAAACGAAGTTATCAACGCTTATTATAATTTGGATAAGGTGTCTAAAAAACTTATTTTGGTATATAAGAAAGGATCCGAGGTAGAACAATGGGTTGATACTACAGGTCTCGAAAGATTTATGTCAACGGCGATTATCCCTGCTTAATTTATAAAATAAATCACAAAATAATTTATCCCATACGGCACATATTAAATATTGAGTCTTGCTTTCAAGCCTACAATATTTAATTAAAATTTGAACGTATTACTATGATCAGAAGTTGTTCAAATTATCGAGTATTGTGCGAACTTCTTCCTTACTAGCATTTCCTTTAAGCAGGTAGTCAAATGAACCTTTGTCCATGGCATCAACCGCAATGCTGAGGTCTTCATAAGCCGTACAAAAGATCACTTTTATTTCAGGGAAATATTCCTTTATTTTTTCAAGCACTTCAATCCCATTAATATCGTCCATTTGGTAGTCCAGAAATACAATTTCAGGATTCAAGTGTAAATTGTTCACACAATCACTGCCGCTTTCAAAATTGAATATTTGATTATACCCTATCTCCTTTAACATTCCTGTTAGCATAGCTGTCCAAAACGGATCATCATCAACTACAAAAATTCTTTGATTCATAATTTTATATTTGTTTATACAATGTACTATTCATATACGATGCCGTATTTTAATCTTTTGAAAATCAGCTTCATATAAAATAAATATAATCGATTACTTCCTTTTTTCGGATTAATTTCCATAATTTGGAAAAAATCTTACAATCGATTTTGTCGGTGAAAAAGAGACAATAAATGTATTTTTTTTCAATTTATTTACAATTTCAAAAAGTATTAAAAATAAAACCGGAAAAAAATTAAAAAATGTTTTCCAATAAATATTAATTATTGGAACGGCATCTATTTTCTATTAAAATCATCCTGCAATCGAACGATATCATTTTCGTCAGATGGATTTTCAGCATCGGTATGCATCCAGATTTCGGCGACGATACCCCAACCTTCAAGCCCTATTAACCTATGGCGTTCACCTTGTTTTAATTTGATTTTATCACCAGGATTAAGTGTTTGTCTTTCAGATTCTTCATCAGTAAAGCTTGTTGCGACGGAAACGGAACCTTCCACGCATTTCCAGATTTCTGCTCTTCTGTAATGATATTGCCAGCTCAGTCTTTTTTCTGGTGCAACAAAGAGAATTTTAGGACTTAACCTATTTGTAAGTTTTAGATCAGCAGGATTTTCTTCCGGAAAAAAATTCTTAATGAAGATATCTGCCTGATCATTATCTATCACGTAAAATCCACCCCAAGGTCTTTCTCTATCTTCCTGAACAATTTTTAGGTTCAGGTGTTCCAGCATTGTTTTGGTTTTTTCAAAAACTGTATTTATTGAGTCCATTATTTTAAAATTTTTAGGAACGATGTTTTAATTGTACAATAACTTCTTTTAGAATTTTTTCAGTGTGAACCAGTAGTTTTTCAAGTTTTTCTGAGCGCTTATAGGCTTCTGCAGAGGATTCAAGTTCTCTTATCTCCTCTTTTAGTATAACGATGCCCATATTGTCAATGGAGGGTTTAAGACGATGTGCAACTTTACTGATTGTTTTAAAGTCATCTTTGTGATATGCATCTTTGATCTCTGAAATGGATCTGTTAGCCATATCTATGAAAATCCCAATCATTTGTTCAATAAACTCTACATTTCCTTTTGCAATACTTTCAAGACTTGAAATATTATATAGGTTTTCTTCAATTATTTCTACTGTAGAAGTTTCTTCTGTGGCTTCTATTACAGTAGAATCAATTGAAAGCCATTTTGTAACTACATTCACTAATTTGCTTTCTTCGAATGGTTTTGAAAGATAATCATTCATTCCTGCTGAGAGGAATTTTTGTTCATCTCCTTTAACGGCGTAGGCGGTCAGGGCAATTACAGGTAATTTCTTACTGATATTTTCCCTGATTTGTCTGGTTGCTTCCAGTCCATCTAAAACGGGCATTTGGACATCCATTAATATCAGATCAAATTTATCCTTTTTTATCATTTCAATCGCTTCCTGACCATTACTGGCTGTTTTTATGCTGGCTCCATAATGTTTGAGCATAGATGAAGCGACCAAAAGGTTCATTTCATTGTCGTCTACAACCAATAAATTTGTATCAACCAACATTTTGGTATTGGATATGTTGTCATGTTTGTCAGGCATGTCTTCATCTGTACCTTTTTTCAGGTCCAATTCAAGGTTTATTGAAGTACCTATATTTTTTTCACTCTTAATTGTAATTAATCCCCCCATAAGTTCAATCAGCTCTTTTGTAATACTAAGCCCAAGGCCGGTACCGCCGTATCTTCGTGAAATAGATTCGTCTTCCTGTGTGAATTTTTGAAAAAGCTTTGAGACAAATTCCTTTTTCATTCCGATGCCGGTATCACGTACACAAATATGCAGGACCTGACTTGATTTTCTATTTTTTATTAATTTACATACGATATCAACACCGCCTTTTTCTGTGAATTTAATCGAGTTGGAGATTAGATTCATTAGAACCTGATTTATCCTGTATGGATCCCCAATCAAAACTTTTGAAATATTCGGATCCGAAAAGGAATTTGTAAAACTGAGGTCTTTTTCTTCTGCTCTATGTGCCATAACCTGTATACACCGCGCAATCACCGTTTCCATTTTAAAGCCGATTTTTTCAATTGTCAGTTTTCCCGCTTCGATTTTGGATATATCGAGTATGTCATTTAAAATAACCAATAAATTATCTGAAGCACCGAGAATCGTATCAATATAGAATAGCTGATTCTTTTGTTTCAGTGACTTTCGTAATAAATTGGACATACCCATAATGGCATTCATGGGCGTTCTGATTTCATGGCTCATATTGGCAAGGAATTTCTCTTTTGCCATCGTTGAAGCCTCTGCTTTTTCTTTTGCAACAATTAGGTCATGTTCGAGTTTTTTACTTTTGGTAATATCCAGATGTATACCTACAGATCCGATCAAATCCCCCTTATCATTATAATTTGGGGCACCACTGATCATCCACCAGAGTCGTTCCCCAAGTTTACTTCTAACTTCAACTTCATAGGCGTCTGCTACGCCCTTTATCCTCAATTTTCTTTTATCAAGCAGAATTTTTTCATCCTCTGATGATACGAATAGGGTTGAGGCTTTTTTACCTGCCAATTCTTCCAGAGAATATCCTATCATATTACAGAATCGACTATTGGCATACTGAATAATTTCATCATTATCCACTTCGAGCAAACCCAGATTAATATTTGCAATAATATTCCGATATTTTTCTTCCTTGATTTTTAGCGCACTTTCAGTATTTTTTTGTTTTGTAATATCTGTATGCGTTCCAATCAATTTTAGGGGCAATCCCTGTTTATCTTTATCTATTACAACTCCCCGGTCGAGAATCCAGTTAAAATCTGATTTTGAGGACCATATCCGGTATTCAAGTGAATAATGATCTATTTCTCCATTTCTGCACTTTTGTTCATTTTCAACTACCAGTTGTAAATCGTCTTCATGAATGTTTTTCCATCTGGTAAGTTCTATTTCATAATTTGGATTTGGAGTAATATCGATCAGTCTTTTACTTGGATTTGAATAGTTAATATCTTTGCCCAAAAGGTCATGTTCCCAGACATTATCGCCAACTTGTTCCAGCGCAAGTTTGAATTTTATTGTGAAATCTCTCAGCTTTTCTTCGATCTCCCTTTTGCTGGTAATATCTTCCTGAATAGCAAAATATTTGATGATTTTATCATTGGAATCCCTGAGTGCCTGTCCCTGAATTCTTACCCAGTATGGATTATTGGTTTTTGTATAGTTTAAAATTTCACAATCAAATGGATCACCATTAATTATCTGATTTCTCAAATAGTCTGAAGTAGCCTGGTTGGAGCCCGGTCCCTGCAGGATTTTTCCAGGCTTTTTTCCAATTATGTCTTTTAGGGAATAGCCTGTCATCAATTCAAAGCTTCTATTGATCCACTCTATTTTTCCCTTTTTATCAGCAATTACAACTGCGTGTGTATTTTCTGCTGCCAGAAGAGAAAGAATTCGCAACTGTTCTTCCTTGTTTTTTTCAAGTGTGATATCTCTGCCATAAATATTGATATACCCATAATCCGGAAGGGGAACGATCGCGAATGAAAATATTTTTTGGTCGGATTTGGCTTCAATAACCAGTTTTTTACTATTCAGGTTTATGGTTTTGACAATTTGCTGCCAAAATTGCGACATAGTGAACACTTGACTATTATAGGTTAATTTTGAAATTTTTTTTGCGATTGGATTGGTAATCAGAATTTTTCCATCAAAATCAATTCTGATCAATGGGTCCGGGTTTTGGGTCGGAAACAGGGCTATTTCCTGGGTTTTCCTATTGGCTTCTTTCAGGTCATTTTTTTGCTGATTTATTCTTTTGACCAGCTGAGTTAGTTCAATAGCACCAATTTCCTGGTTATTCAGTACATGTAACATGTCAATAATGGGATCATGATATGCAAAATCATGCAGATTTAAATTGTAATTTTGTAACAATTTCATAGAATCAAACCAGGGTGATCCGATGAAAATCATCTTGTCTGAATCAGGAATAATTTCAAATTGCCCCCGAAGTGATAACTGCGTTTTTGCATTGAATCCTAAAAAAACGACTTGATTGACCAGGGTTTTAATCTCTTCAAAATCACATTTTTGCAGGAAGGGTCTTTTGACTTGGAATTTTTCATTAAAGGAGGTATTTATCAGATTGCTATTCAATTTCATAATTGAACGACCGCAGGATTCTATTATCAGTTCATTGTTTATGACAATGAAGAATGGAAATATTTTTGAAAACTGTTCTTGTTCGAATCCAATAAATTTGTTCACTTTTTACCAGTTTATTTTAAAAATTTCATGGTCGTGTCCTTCAGATCTTTCTTTTATTAGTTCTATTTCCACAGGCACTTCAAACATTTTTCCAAGGCCAACCAAAATACCTCTTACAAATTCCTGCAAACCGGGTCGTTTTGAATAATAATGAAGATTCAGACCCCCGTCATGAATGTCACTAATTTTAAATTCAGGTGGTGTAAGTTTTGGATATATCAGCATGATCCTGTTGTGAAAAGCCGGCAGATTCAATAGAAATTCCTGAAGGTTAGATCCTCCTGACTGCATCAGGCCCTGATATTTTTCGAGGCTTGTTTTCAATACCCACCATTCGCCAAATAATTGTAAAACGTCATTTACGGTTACGTTCATTACTTCAGCTGCTGCGCCAGCTAATTTATAGGTAATGTCGTCATCATAGGGTTGCGAACTGATGAAAAAATCTTCTTCAATGCCACTTTTTTCTAAAACTTTGTCCCAGTTATCCTGGCCAAAATTAGCTATTACAAGTTCTTCAATGGATTTATTTACAATGCCATACATGATTTAATAAATTTACTAGTGATTTTTACATAGTATTATTAATAAATGTGCCAAATTTTATTGGTACTTAAATCTTTGAAAACCAACAGGGTATAAGCCAGAAACGCAAAACAATATTCCATTTTTCGGAAATTATCCCACAAAATGGAAATTAGTTTGAGTCATTTATCTCACCATTTTTAATCAAATTATAGATGGTACTTTTACCAATATCCAGTTGAGTAGCGGTTTTGAGAACATCCCCATCATTTTTCTTCAAAAAATGTTCAACAATTTCACAGGTGTATTCTCTTAATGTTTTGGCTATGCCCAAAAGATCAGATTTAGCTTCAAGATGGCTAAATCTGATGTCATCTGCCAATATTTCATTCGATTCACACATAACAACTGCAAGCTCTATTACGGCCTTTAGTTCACGTACATTGCCAGGATAAGTATAATTTAGTAATTTGTTTTTTGCTTCGGCAGAAAAGGAAAGGGGCTTCATTTTGTTTTGTTTACAAAATAAAATTACAAAATGTCTTGCCAGCAGGATAGTATCATTTCCTCTTTCCCTTAAGGGGGGCATTTCTATAGGTAAGCCCATCACTCTAAAAAACAGGTCTTCCCTGAATCTTCCTTCTTTTACTTCTACAATCAGATCTTTGTGTGTAGCAACAATGATCCTTATGTCAAGTTTCACTTTATCATTTCCACCTACGCGGATCAACTCCCTTTCCTGAATGACACGCAGCATTTTACTTTGCAGATTAATATCGAGTTCAGCTATTTCGTCCAAAAATATTGTACCTCCATTGGCATGTTCAAATTTTCCGATTTTGCGGCTGATTGCTCCTGTAAATGCTCCTTTTTCATGTCCGAACAATTCACTTTCAATCAGTTCTTTTGGAATAGCAGCCATATTTACCTCGACAAAGTTATTTTTTTTTCGCGGGCTATTATAGTGAATTGCTTTGGCAACCAATTCTTTTCCAGTCCCTGTTTCTCCTGTAATTGAGACATTGATATTAGAATTATTTGCCTTGTTCATAAGAGCAAATATTTTTTTCAACTCTTTACTTGACCCGATTATAGTATCTTCGTAGGTATATTTTTGGCCCAGCTCGTCCCGAAGTTTTTCCACTTCATTTTTCAGGCTTTGATTTTCCCTGATTCGGATAATGCTATTCCAGAGAATATCTTTGGTAGCTTCATCTTTTACGAGATAATCATTAACGCCTAATTTGAGCATTTCAACGGCAACCTTTATTTTTTCTTGTGAACTGATCACAATAACGGGTATTGTCGGATTTATTTCTCTGATTTTTATAAACAGGGTATCACCGGTTAAATCCGGAAGTCCAAAGTCAATTGTGATAAGATCCGGCTTTAGATGCAAGCTGGCCAAACAAGATTTGCCTGTTTCAAAGCGGGAAATCACATAATCCGGGTTGAGCCCTAAGTGATGCTCCAGTATTTTGCCATACCAAAGATCGTCCTCAACAATGAAAATTTTATACGCTTCCATAAAATAAATACACTATATTGTACCGATACTTTAATGTAAGTTTGATATCGTTAAGTGCCACCTTACAAACTTACACTAAATTTTACGAAAATTAAAAAGTATTCCATATTTTGGAATAAATGAAAATGAAAAATTACATAACTTGTGGATAAATAGGTGCTTAAAAGATGGCATCGAGTTTGAAAGTTAGGATTAACAATACATTGAGAGACAAAACATATAAAAAATGGAATCGTCAAAAAAAACAACAGAAGCCACGGAACAGGGTAAATTTAATATTACGACGGATCAATCAACATCCGATTTAACGCAAGGTGAAATGAAAAAAGAAGAAAAGGTGACTCATAATTATGCAATAATAGTTCCTTGTTATAATGAAGCCAAACGATTTCCTTATCAGGAGTTTCTAAGCTTTGCTAAAAGCCATCCGGATGTATTGCTTTGTTTTGTAAATGATGGCAGCAAGGACAAAACCATTTCGGTATTACGAGGTATTCAGACACAATCACCTGAAAACATTTGTGTATTTGATATGCCGCAGAATGGAGGGAAGTCTGAAGCGGTCAGAAATGGGATGATATTCGTCTATAAGAATTATTCTGTTGAGTTATTAGGGTTTTTGGATGCTGATTTAGCTACGGTTCCTGAAGAATGGCTGCAAATGGCGAAATATAAAGAGACGCTTCCACAGTTCGGAGCAATTGTTGGAAGCCGGATCCAGCGACTTGGAGCAAAGATCAGCAGAGATGAAAATCGGTCTCTGTTAAGCTCGATCGTCAAAATGGCTATCAGACGATTGTTGAGGACTAATTTCCAGGATACCCAATGTGGCGCAAAAATATTTAAAAGGAGTTTGATTCCATTTCTGTTTGGTACTCCCTTTATGACCCCCTGGTTATTCGATGTAGAAATATTCCTTCGATTACAGAAGAAGTTTGGAAAAACAACCCTTCAGAATGGTATTCTCGAGTTTCCTTTGATGCAGTGGACAGAAATCGGCGGATCGAAATTAAAGTTTAAGGATAGTATCAAGATCCCAATTCAATTATTAAGATTGTATTACAAATACCATATTTCCAAAGCGGATAAATTGAAGACACATTTTAGTGCTGGTAAATAGGAAAATTAACATTTTTCTGATTTTGAAATGGAAATAATTTCTAACTTCTAATAAAAATTCAAAATAATAAACGTGAAGAAAAGTAATAATTATGTTGCGATAATGGCTGGCGGGATAGGAAGCCGTTTCTGGCCTGTGAGTAGAAGTACTTATCCAAAACAATTTTTAGATATATTAAATACGGGACAGAGTTTATTGCAATCTACATTCAAAAGGTTCAATGAATTCATTCCTGCTGAGAATATTTACATTGTTACTTCAGCATCCTATAATGAGATTGTTCAGGAACAATTGCCACAATTGCCGGTTCAAAATATATTGGGGGAACCTGTTATGAGAAATACAGCGCCTTGCATTGCTTATATTTCTGTAAAGATCCGGGAGTTGGATCCGGATGCAAATCTGATCGTAGCGCCTAGTGATCATCTGATTCTGGATGACGAGGCATTTAAAAATAATTGTTTATCTGCTCTTTCACTTACGGAAAAACAAAACGTACTGGTTACGATGGGTATTAAGCCTGTTTATGCCAATACGGGGTATGGATATATTCAGTTTGATGATAACAATACCAATGGCGATGCATTTAAGGTGAAGCGTTTTACAGAAAAACCGGATGCTCCAACGGCAAGACAATTTTTTGAAAGTGGTGAATATTTGTGGAATTCAGGCATTTTTATCTGGAAAGTAAAAGATATTTTATCCTCATTTCAGCAATATGCACCGGGTATTTATTCTTTATTTTCAGGGATTGCAAACAAAATGAATACACCTGAGGAAGATTCAGCGATTATTGAAACCTTTCCAAAGGCAGAATCCATTTCGATAGATTATGCAATCATGGAGAAAGCGGACAATGTCTTTGTAATCCCGGCAAAATATGACTGGAATGATCTTGGTACCTGGAATAGTGCCTGGGAAAATTTCAACAGGGATGAGAAAGAAAATGCAGTTAATAGTGAAAATGCATACGTATTCGATTCATCCGGTTGCCTTGTCTATTCCAAGCAGAAAAAACTGGTTGTACTTGGAGGCGTTGATAATTTGATAGTCGTTGACACACCAGATGCATTGCTCGTTTGTAGTAAAGATAATGAGCAGGAGATTAAAGGATATGTAAATGAAATCAAAAAAAATACAGGCGAGAAATACACTTAAGCCCCATAGTACAAAACAGGCTGATTGATGAAGAATACGGATCAAACCATCTGGGATGACTTTTTGGGAAAAAAACTTCTCCTTACGGCATTAGGTATTGCCTTGCTGACCCATGGTGTGATCATGTATTTTACAATGATTAAAACATACGATGCCTATGTGCATATGTTTTTCGCGGATCACTATGCCCGTTTTTGGTTTGAACCCTTTGATTACCGGTGGTATACCGGGTTTTTGACGATCAGTTATCCACCACTTGTTCATCAGATGGTCGCTCTGCTTAGTAAGATTTTTCCGATAAAGGTGGCATTTGTAATTTACAGTATTTTCATCTATGAGATCCTGATCATAGGGCTTTATCGATTCACCAAGCTGTTTTTCAATAAGAATGTTGCCGGTATTGCGGCATTATTAACGGTCGTTCTATCGTCGATGATAGAAACGCTGCATGTTTATGGGCAAGCTCCCACTTTGACAGGCTTGTCATTTTTACTTAATGCAATGCCCTTTCTCTATCAATATTTTGTAAAGAGGAAGCCGATCTATCTGGTAATGGCCATGTCTTTTCTGGCGGTTGTGATCAGTTCGCATCATGTAACTGCCATTTTTGGAATGGTATTTTTTATTGCACCAACCGTCTTTATGGCACTTGCAGATGCTTTGCCTGAAGAGAAAAGACTGGGCAACATATTTAAATTTGTATGGGCAATTGTACTATCTGCTCTACAAAGGTATAAACAGATCATTCTATTTGGATTTATCACGCTTGTGATGGCAGTAGGGTTGATATTTCCATATTGGTACTGGAGTAAAACGGATCCGATCACGCAGGTTTCAATACCGCATGGTTCGAGGGATAATTTCCTTGAAGTCACTTCTTCCGGTCTGATTTTTTATGTCATTCCACTGGCCCTTATATTTGCATTGTTACCAGCCATTTCATACAGCATAACCAGAAAAAAAAGATATGTTGGATGGGCGGTTTCATTTTTCCTGTGTCTTTTACTTGGGAGTGGGGGGACGACCCCATTACCTGAAATGATCCTGGGTTCAAATGCATTTAACATTCTGACCCTGGACAGGTTTGGATTCTGGGCATCTGTAATCTCGATTCCCTTTATTTCAAAATACATTTATTCTTTTATGGCTGGGCCGGCGCGGGATTTTTGGGTTAAAAGGTTCAAAGAATCAACTCATTTCATAATAGCGGCCCTGTCCGGATTTTCCTATATATTTTTTGTAGTATTTATCTTTCACCTAGCATCATTCAGACCTTTGCAACCGACACCGATCGAGATTTTACCCATACAGAACTTCCTGAACCGGGATGATCACATGCGGTGGCGGTACCTGACCCTTGGTTTTGGTGATCAGATGGCCTGGTTGAGTTTAAATTCACTGGCTGCCACAGTGGATGGTAATTATCATTCTGCAAGACGGCTTCCAGAACTTACATCCCGACCGGTAGAACGGCTTGAAAATGCAAAATACCTGGGATCTGATGGGATGGCATCGCTAAATGACTTTCTGGTTCGAGCAGAAAAATACCAGCTAAAATATGTTTTTAGTAATGACCGGTATTACGACCCCTTGCTTTTCTATACGGGGTGGAGCCGGACCATCCGGCTGGAAAATGGGATCATGGTTTGGGAAAAAGGGAATATCTCAACGATCAGACCGGTCGTGCCAACCTATCTTGCGCCCCTTATTAAAAAAGTTTGGGGTATTTTTCCAGTTTCAACTTTGATAATTGCGTTTTTCCTGACGATGTTCTATATGCGTTATATTAAACAAAATCAATATCACGAAATACAACCTGACGCTGACGATAATTACCCTAATTGGGTGATTATACCCTCTTCGCTATTCCCTTCCATATTCTTTTCTTTTGTAGTGGGATATAATGTACATGGAATGTTATTGACCAATGTTCAGGCCGATCCGATTACTACGGTCCAGAATTATTACAATGAACTGGACTTTCAGCGATTTGAGAATGCTTTTCATTTTTTTGATCCCTCACCCGTATTTACACTTGACCAGTATCTTTTGGAAAAATCAGTAAAAGACGGAGGAATTTTACCCTCCTATGCAAAACTGGATAGTATACACGTTGATGAAATTGATGTTCAGGAAAAGGATGCCTCCATAGAAGTTTTTACAAGATGGAGAACGGCTTTGGGGTTTCAGGAAACGACGGAACAGATGAAGCTGAAGAAGAACGATAACAAATGGTATATCATTCCGCCTGTATTTAAGGTAGAAATTCCAGAAGAGCAGATGTTAAGATATACATACACTTTGTTTAAGAAGATCGGTAAACGGGTCATCAGTAGTTTTCCTACGGTGAAAGATGATCGTGTGAATAAACCTTTGATTGAGATTAAGCAAGCAAATCTTATACAGGAGGGGCAAAAAAACTGGATTGCCGGAGAGCTCGTCAATATGGATGTAATTCCGGCGAATGTTGCAGTCAAAGCAATCGTAAAATTTGCTGACCAGGAACCGGTAACCTATTATACCGGGCAGGAGTTTCATTACAATTTATCACCGAAGGCCAATACTTTTTTTCAGATCAATCTTGATGAAACCGATTATATGGATTCGTTACAGATCAAATCCATCGTTCTTCAGGTTGATACTGATGTCACGGATAAAGGATACGTAAGGGGGGACATCACAGCTTATTCTGTTGAAGAAATGCAAGGGGATAGTTTAAACATCAATACCAAGATGACCAATCAGTTTACCACAGATATAAACATCCCGGGGATTTTGATCGCTGAAAAGGATGAAAATGGACAGATTTGGCAGGTACAACTTGGATTGCACACCAAAGCAGTCAGGAGCGGGCAAAACATAACATTTGACAGGTCTTTCGTTTCGAAAAGGAATACAGCAAAAAAGAACGAACTATATCCAATTGAATTACTAATAAACGGGAAGCCTGGTGCATTAAAAAACATGCGGATTGATCCATTGGCAAATCAGAAAAATGGAATCTTAATCTTACCACATTGTTTCATGGCACAGGAAATCTATTTATAATGGTCAGAGTAATCCTATATTGTCTTTTGATTAGTGGTGCTCTGTCATGTCAGAAACAAACCATTGAGAAGCCTGTTTTTATCAATCAATCTGATAGCTTATTTGTTCCTTTTGGTGAACTGATATTTCAGACGGATCAAGCCAACTGGAATGCCATATTATATACGGTTTTTCAACCGATAGAGCTGAATGTTTACGAGGGGAATGACAGTTTAATTCTTAATTTGAAAAATGAAACAGGTCTGGTGGAAGGGCCTGCAAAACTTATTTTATCATCAGAAGGGCAGTTTTTTGAATATCCGGTTCATATTAAGAATACAGATTCGGGAGAAATCAGTAGTATCGATTACAGAAGTTCGAAAACGATACATGTTGATTATGGTTTGAGCCAGCAGCGAATCCTTCATAAAATTGATGAATTCAGGAATATTCGCTTATTTAAAGGGGATGATTATTTTTATTCTGACATAATCACTGTTTCATCCAATGCAGGAATATACCGGGCAGATCCAAATATATCTCTGTCTTCCTATTATGTGCAGCCCGGTCAAAGTGTCAATATTCAACTGAGTTATACTTTTGATCGGCAAAAAAACAGTTTTGTCATAACAACTGTTAATAATAGAGATCAATATGGAAATACGATTTCTGATGGAACCATAATTTCATTTATTTATTCGATTGACAATAAGATATACAGGGAAGAAAAAGCAATTCTGGATGGCGGAGCTAAAACTTCAATTCCGGATATTCCCAATGAAACGATCCGGATATATGCCATGATAAATAATACTTTTTCAAAAACAATCAAACTTGAAAAGTAATGCTGCGGATTTTGTTTATATTGTTCATAACACTACTTACCATGTTCCTGTATCTGAGGGGGCGGGTACAGCATAAGGCAGTGGAGTTACCTGTTTTTTTAAAAGTGGATCATATAGCAAGGAATCATAAAACTGAAATTGATATAAAAATTCTGTCAGATATTAAACCCGATACGATAGAGCTGATCCGTTTAAGGAAAGATTACAGTTTTTTATGGGGGCATTTGAATAATTTATATACAACAAACGATATTAAAGCGGGGAAGGAATATTATACAGAAGCCGTATTTCGCCTGCTCGCAAAAAATTATACTGAAAAACGAAAAGGATTGATCAACAGGATAGATCATAAACACGAAGTAAACATCATAGACTGGTCAGTAGATGGGCTGGTTTGTACTTTGATTGACAGCAATCTGTTGTTTACATATGAATATCCGGATGAAAGCATAAAAACCACCCAGGCAAATATTGCTTTGGTATTGTTATTTCAAGGAGATCACTGGCGGATAGATGCCATGCGATTTCTGGACGAAAAAGAAATTATTAACTCTAAAAATTAATAAATAATGAAAATTGCCTTTATTTCTCCATACCCCCCAAGTCAGGTAACCTTAAATGAATATGGTTATCACCTAATCAGGTCATTTGTTGGTAAATCCGAAGTGGAAAACATATATATCCTTACAAATCACTTGAAAGACAACAGTGAATATAACCGATATGATATGGAAGGCATTGAGATCGTTCCAAGTTGGAGATTCAATAGTTTTTTCACTTCTTTCAGAATACACAAACAGTTGAAAAAACTCAAGCCGGATGCAGTAATTTTGAACTTGCAGTTCATGACTTTCGGAGAAGGGAAAGCACAGGCAGCGTTGGGTTTATTAACACCCTGGGTCTGTAAAAGGCTGGGGATACCTTCTGTAGTTATATTGCATAATATTACAGAAACGGTTAAGTTGGATACCATAGGTATGGCCAGCAGTAAATGGAAAGAAGATTTCTTTTTGTGGATCGGTCGGCAATTGACAAAGTTTATCCTTAAGGCAGATTTGGTTGGGTTGACTATATCGGAGTATGTAAGTATTCTTCGGGAAAAATATGAAGCAAAGAATGTGATTTTGTTGCCTCATGGCAATTTTGAGTTGCCGGAGAGGGTGTTCTTACCAGAAACTTTACCCCATATTAATCTTATGGCCTTTGGAAAATTTGGTACGTATAAAAAAGTTGAGGTGATGCTGGATGCCACGAAGATCCTGATGAAAAAATATCCGGAACTTAAATTTATTGCAACAGTAGCCGGAACGGACAACCCGAATGTCAAGGGATATCTGGATGGGGTTCAGGAAAGATATAAGGACATGAAGAATCTGGTTTTTACGGGATATATAGCGGAAGAAGATGTAGCCGGGATTTTCCAGGACAGCACCTTTATTATTTTCCCATATACAACTACTACCGGAAGTTCAGGCATACTACATCAGGCTGGAAGTTATGCCAGAGCCTGTATTTTGCCGGAGATTGATGATCTGAAAAGAGTGGTTGAAGAAGAAGGTTATGGCGGGGAATATTTTGAGATTGATAATGCACAGAGCATGGCGGATGCGGTATCCAAACTGATAGATGACCCTAAGCTTAGGAAAGAACTGGAGGATAAGAATTTTGATGCGGCCAAGGGTTTGCCGATGACAGAATTGGCACAGTGGTATTTAAGTCATCTTAATTCTATTAAAAAATAAAAGGATGCGAGTTATAAGCAAGAAGCTAAAAAGTTTTATAAACTTTTTTCTTAAGTTGTTTTATCCGATTTTCAAAAAGTGGTTGCCATTTCAGGTGTACGCTTACCTGGGTGTCGGAGCGGCCAATACATTACTGAATATCGTTTTATTTGCCATTTTCTATGAGGTATTACCTAAAGAAGGAATTGTCCTGTTCAATCAGACAATTGCATCTTATACCATTGCTTTGATCATTGCATTTATCCTGACGGTTCCCTCCGGTTTCTGGCTGGCAAAATATTTTGCTTTTACAGGAGCAGAGGATAATCGCAAGGAGAATCAAAAACAACTGGGCAAGTATTTTTTGGTCGTACTTCAGGGGCTGATCAGTGATTATCTTATTCTTAAATTGTTGATTGTTTTCACTGGGATGCATCCGACGATTGCAAAGACCTTGTCTACGGTCATAGTCTTGACCGTCAATTTTATTTTGCAAAAGTATTTTACTTTTCGGGATAAAAAAGGTCCAAAATCCGCTGATTCAGGAGAGTAGGCATTTTGTATGAGATAAATGAATTTTGGATGGATTAAGGTCAAACTAATCCTCTTTGTAATATTGTTAAATCAGGATGGAATTTGCTGGCAGCAAATAGTCTGATCCCTTATGCCATATATTGGAATAAAATAAATTAATAGCGTATTTTTGAGTCTTTCAAACCCAATTATACCTAAATGTCCCAACAAGGTACTATTCGACGTTATGCGCTGATCATTGAAAAGATCGGTAATAAACAATTCCCCTCGTTCCAGATGATCAAAGATTATTTATTTGATCATGGTTTTGAGATCTCAGACAGGACCCTTCAAAGAGACATTGAACAGATCCGTACAGAGTTTGGGGTTGAAATACTTTATGCCAGAGGGGCCAACGGCTATTATATCGACCATGAAATGAGTTTGAATGCGGATGCTTTCCTTCGTTTTCTTGAGATTGTTACGACAGCAGAATTGCTGGTAGACAGCATCAGGGATAGTAAGGAATCCCTGAGTTATATTTCATTTGAATCCCAGGGAAACCTGAAAGGAATTGAAAATTTGAAACCCTTGTTGTTTGCCATTAAAAATCAAAGGGAAATCCGATTCAGGCACGAAAGTTTTCAAACGGGAGAAATCAATGAATATATTGTATCTCCTTATTTGTTGAAGGAATACCAAAATCGATGGTATATTCTCGGAACGATTGGAGGCGGTCTTGAATTACGAACCTTCGGGATAGACCGGATTGTTGATCTGGAGGTGCAGGATAGCATTTTTGTGCCCGATTCAGACCTTAAGCCCAAACAACTATTCAATCACCTTATCGGCCTGACCTATTCTTTGGACAAACCGCAGGAAATCATTCTATCCTTTACTCAGTTGCAGGGAAAATACATAAAATCCTTGCCTTTGCATGGTTCACAGATTGTTTTGTATGATACGGAAGAGGAACTACGGGTCTCTTTGTTTTTGATTCCAAATTATGAATTCAGGCAACAAATATTAAAACTGGGGGATACGGTACAGGTGATCCAGCCAGAAAAACTTAGAGATGAGATAAAAAATATTTTGGTCCGCAGTCTGAAAAATTATGATGCTCCGGCTGAACTAAACCTGAAGGAAAGCAACAATTTAAAAAAGTAAGGTATTGTTACGTTCGTTGTTCCGTCCCGGAATTCCAATCAAATTTCAAAACGGTTTCTCCTTAATTTTGGCATAATAATCATTTTTAAAACTACATCGACACAGTATGGCGGAGTGATGTCGTATATTTGCAGCATGATTGGAAAACATAATGTTTCTGATCGTGGAAATGCCACCAGATCGCCCCTGGAACCAGTACCAATGATTATTTATTTTACAAGTATGGTGGTTATGTTCTATGGTCAGAATTCACTAATTTTAGAGTTTAGAGATCTGATTCGGGAAGAAAGTCCGGGTCAGATCGCTTGTATTGAATACAATGCATAATTAAACACAAACGTAAAAACCAAAATAGAAAGCTATGCCAAATAAAACAACCTGTCCAAATTGTGGATTCACTTTTGATGTTGAGGCGGCTTTGTCTAAACAGATGGAGGCACATTATCAGGCGGAATTGAAACTGAAGTTAACGGAAGTTGAAAAACGAATGAGTGCAGAGCAGGAGCGCAAAGTTTCGGAAGAGCGGGATAAATTGAAGCGACTGGCTGAAGAACAAGTAAGTGCCAGGATGAAGTCGCTGGAAAAGGAGAATGAAGAGAGAAAGGCCGAGAATTTAGATTTGAAGAAGAAGGAAGTTGCGCTAATGAGAAAGGAAGCAGCGCTCAAAGAAAAGCAGGAAGAGATGCAGCTCGATATTGACCGGAAGATGCTGGAAAGGCAGGAGGAGATTGAAACCAAAGCAAGGGCAAAGGCTGAGCAGGGATTTGAACTGGAAAAGACTAAGTTATTAAAACAGATCGATGATAACAAGAAGCTGGCTGAAGAAATGAAGCGAAAGGCTGAGCAAGGTTCCATGCAATTGCAGGGAGAATCGATGGAGATTGCGATAGAGAAATTATTGGGGGAAAGTTATCCATTTGACAACATTGATGAAGTGCCTAAAGGGATTCGGGGTGCTGATTGTGTACAAACCGTGATCAATTCATTTCAGCAGGCATGTGGATCCATTGTGTATGAAAGCAAAAACACAAAAGCATTTGGTGGAGACTGGATCGATAAGTTAAAGCAGGATCAATTGGCTTGCAAAGCTGATATTGCTGTTTTAGTCACACAAACCTATCCAAAGGGAATGGATCGGTTTGGAGAAAAGGATGGCGTTTGGATTTGTGGATTCCAGGAATTAAAAAGTTTATCTTTTGTATTGAGACAAATGCTTATCAAGACACAGGCAGTTAAATCCTCTGAAGAAAATAAAGGTGATAAAATGGAATTGCTGTATAGTTATTTTACCAGCAATGAATTCAAGCAGAATGTCAAACGGATTGTGGAGAACTATGATAAGATGTTTGAACAACTCAACCGGGAGAAAAAGGCAATGACCAAATTATGGGCAGAGCGGGAAGGACAGATCTGGGTGGTTCAGGAGAATTTGGCTGCGTTATTTGGAAAGATCAAGGGTATTGCCGGGAAGGAAATGGGTGAGGTAGATATCCTTGAATTGCCAGGGAAAGAAAATGAGTAGTCAAACTAATAGGGTCTATGAAAAATTCAAACCGAATATATGGTGCAAAAGAAATCAAATCATCCACTTAATAAATTGATAGATGGAATGCTCGGTCATGCTGTTGGAGATGCACTTGGCGTTCCTCATGAATTTAAGGAAAGATCCCGATTCAGGGATCATCCAGTCACGGGTATGGATGGTTTTGATACACACAATCAACCGCCCGGTACCTGGTCCGATGACACTTCGCTGAGTTTGTGTCTTGCTGAAAGCTTACTGAACGGGATTGATCTGGAAGATCAGGCAGCCAAATTTATTGCCTGGAGAGAGGAAGGGTATTGGACAGCCGGTGGTTCTGTTTTTGATATTGGCGGCGCAACGAATGTTGCCATAACGAAGCTAATGGATGGGGTAGACCCCATTGTGGCGGGTGGAAAAAGTGAATATGGCAATGGGAATGGATCTTTGATGCGCATTTTACCTTTACTTGCGGTCACAAACGGGATGAATTCGATTGAGCGAATGGCTGTTTGCAGTGAGGTAGGATCGGTTACGCATGGGCACCCCCGTTCGATAATAGCCTGTTATTTATATTTAGTGTTTTGTGAACACCTGCTAATCACGGGTTCAAAAGAGCAATCATACCAGGAATGCAAAATTTGTTTTTATGAATTGGTCAATGGTTTTGAAGGTCATTATAGAAAAGAAAGTGCTCATTTTCTCCAATTATTTGAAATACCTGTTAATTTGAAAAAGGAGCGTGAGATTGAATCGGGTGGTTATGTTGTTCATACATTAATGGCATCAATCTGGTGTCTGATGACCACTGACAATTTTCAGGATGCAGTGCTTAAAGCCGTCAATCTGGGTGGGGATACGGATACGACTGCTGCTGTTACCGGAGGCATGGCAGGGATTCTTTACGGAGAGGTAGATATCCCCAAAGCATGGCTGGCCGTTTTAAAACGAAAGGAAGCGATTGTTAAATTAGGTCAAAAACTGGTGTTTAAATATCAGAAATAATACAGCTAACATATAAAATCAATAGTAGACGAAATAAGTGAAGAAGAAATCAAAGAAACTTTATTAAACCTATTAGAAACAGTAGCAAGTATTCTTGATAAGCAAAAGGCTCAAGAAGAAGATGATGCTTAACCAAACCACACCAGTACCTAATATTCTTTTTGATGCACTTTTACCTACCCTTACAGAATCCGAATTAAAAGTATTACTTGTTATTATTCGTCAAACCTATGGTTGGTTTGATTTTAAGACTAAGAAACGTAAACAAAGAGATTGGATTTCATATTCTCAATTTATTGTATGTCGTCTGATAAAAGTGAACTTTTAGGTACAAAAAATAAGAGCGTACTCTACAAAGTTACTTGAATTTTTTGATTCAGATTTTTTCGGTCATTTAATGTTTTCAGTTTCACAATTTTTCGGTGTTTTAAAATTCGTTGAGCCCTTCTAAAATAGACATCTGCTGGTGTCAGATTTTGTAAGGACTCATGGTATCGTTCATTGTTGTAAAAGTGGACAAATTCGTTCATTTTAAATTCTAGTTGTTCAGGACTAAAATAGTTGTCCAGTTTAAC
>Ga0102812_10000286_pt1 | contig 37511 bp, 31 predicted proteins | sample ColrivemetaGS713_FD_79334 | JGI IMG/M metagenome (GOLD analysis project Ga0102812, IMG submission 79334) | Estuarine microbial communities from the Columbia River estuary - Flood tide ETM metaG S.713 | ecosystem: Environmental > Aquatic > Marine > Intertidal zone > Estuary | place: USA...
AATAACTGCAACTTTATTTTCTTTTTCCGAAAATAATGTTTCGAAATTAACAGCTAACGTATCTTTATCAACCAAACTTATTTTAGAGCTATCTATTTGCAAAATAGGATGATTGCTATTCACAAAAATGGTGTCTCTAAAATTCAGCGTATTTTTTGGAGAAATATCAATGGTTAAAGAATCCATTTTTTCTTTGCGCAATTTTACGGTAACTGTGTCTGAAAAGCGGTCATTGGTTACAATAAAATTTAAAGAATCTGTTTTAAAAGGAGTAAACCAATAATTCAGAGAATCTTTGTTTTTTTCGAATTTGGAGACATTTTTAAAATTTTCAGGAACTTTTGAAGCTATATTAATTTTCATATCTGTTTGCTTTCCTTCAAATACAAATTGCAATTTTCCTTTAGAGACTTCTCTAGCTCTGACAAATTTGTAAGGCTGTATTTCCTTGAATAGAGTAATTGGTTTTACCAAAATACTGTCTTTAGGCAATTGAATAGTATCTGCCAAAAAACCGATTTTATCTGATTTTGAATTGAATAAATAATCATTCACCTCCTCTTTTAAAGCCACTATAAGATAGTTACCTTCTCTGACATTTGTAAATTTAAAATTGGTTGTATCTAGAGTATTTGTTACGTAATTTGGTTTCTTTTTATAGATGGTAGAATCTTTATACGAACTATCAATTCGATACATTAACACATTTACATTTCTTGGACTTTCTCGTAAAATGGCATCATTAATGGTTCCTGCTATTGCTAATGAATCAATATATGTTCCTGTTGAAAAAACATATTTAAAATTCTCTAAAACATTAGATTCGTTATTGTCTTGAACTGCATTTCCAAAGTTGAAAATATAAGTAGTATTTTTCTGTAAGGTATCTAAAATTTGAATTTTAATTTCCTTGCTTGGTGCACTTTGAGGCGAAATTAAGGGAGGATTTTTCAATGGTGGGGAAATCACCAATTGTTTGTTTAAATCCTTTAAAGTAATGAATTCATTGAAGTTTAATTTGACTATTTTTTTGTCAAATTTTACGGTATTGTAGGGTGGAATTGAATTTACCATTAACGGTGCATCCTCATCCTTTGGACCTCCTTCTGGTCTTCCTGTTCTTGCGCAATTAGCCACAAAAAGCACAACTGTAAAAAGAGTAATAATTCTATAAAACGCTTTCACTCAACATAAATTTTGCACAAATTAACGATTTATTCTAGGAATTTTAAACCTAAAATTGGGAATTCTTCAACGAAATAAAAAAACATTAATTTATCAAATCGGAACAAGCCATTGTTAGAATACTTATCTTACAGTTTTCTAATTTTTGAAACTCATTTGCACAGGATTCTAAAGTGGCTCCAGTTGTGATTACATCATCAATTAACAAAATGTGTTTGTTGTTAAAAAACAAAGGATTTTTTAATAAAAACTTGGTGTCGACATTGTTAAATCGTTCAAAACGCGCTTTGAAGGTTTGTGTTTTTGTTGCGGAAACACGAACCAATTCATTTTCTAAATACGGAATTTGTAGATAGTTGCTCAGTTTTTCTCCAAATTTAGTTACTTGATTATATCCTCTTTGTTTTAGTTTTTTGGGATGTAATGGCACAGGAATGATAAAATCTACTTCTTTAAATTCTTTTTTTTCTTGAACAATTTCACCCAACCAATTTCCAAAAAACTCTCCAATTTCCTCATTTCCTCGATATTTTAGTTCGTGAATGATTTTTTGAGTGATACCTTCTTTTCTAAAAAAAAGTAAAGAATATCCTTTTTCTATGTCAATCCTGCCATAAAATTTTTGTGTTATGCTGTTTTCATCAAATTTTGTAAAGTTTGTCAAAGGCAAATCGTGTCTACAAACTGTACAAATTATTTTTTCATTTATTAATAATTGTTCTTCACAAACACCACAAATTTTTGGATAAAAAAGACGTAAAAAGTCATTTAGAATATTCATTTGATTGCAATTTTTTGATTAAAAGTAATCAAAAATTTAGAAATGTATTTTTTTCTTGAAAAAAACAGTCAAACGTTTATCTTTGCGCTCATTATGGCAATACAAGAAGATCAATTTAAAAAAGTTTTATCGCACGCAAAAGAATACGGCTACGTTTTTCAATCATCCGAAATTTATGATGGTTTAAGTGCGGTGTATGATTATGCTCAAAATGGAGTTGAGCTTAAGAAAAATATTAGAGAATATTGGTGGAAAGCAATGGTGCAAATGCATGAAAACATTGTTGGGATTGATGCTGCAATTTTAATGCATCCTACAACCTGGAAAGCTTCTGGTCACGTGGACGCTTTTAACGATCCATTAATTGATAATAAAGATTCCAAAAAAAGATACAGAGCGGATGTTTTAATTGAAGATTATTGCGCAAAAATTGAATCAAAAATTGATAAAGAAGTTGAAAAAGCAGCCAAACGTTTTGGAGATGCTTTTGACAAAAAAACTTTTGTAAATACCAATCAACGTGTTGTTGAATATCAAGAAAAAATCAATGCAATTTTATCAAGAATGTCAAAATCTTTGTCAAATGAAAATTTGGCAGATGTGAAATCATTAATTGAAGAATTGGAAATTGCAGATCCATTAACGGGCTCTAGAAATTGGACAGAAGTAAAGCAATTCAACTTGATGTTTGGAACGCAAATTGGCGCATCAGCTGAAAATTCTACCCAAGTTTATTTACGTCCAGAAACTGCACAAGGAATTTTTGTGAATTTCTTAAATGTTCAAAAATCAGGCAGAATGAAAATTCCTTTCGGAATTGCACAAACTGGGAAAGCGTTTAGAAATGAGATTGTAGCAAGACAATTTATTTTTAGAATGCGAGAATTTGAACAAATGGAAATGCAGTTTTTTATCAAACCAGGCACTCAAAAAGAATGGTATGAACAATGGAAACAAACGCGTTTAAAGTGGCACTTGAGTTTAGGGATGGGTGCCGAAAATTACCGTTTTCACGACCATGAAAAATTAGCTCATTATGCAGATGCTGCAGCAGATATTGAATTTAAATTTCCTTTCGGATTTAAAGAGTTAGAAGGAATTCACTCTCGAACAGATTTCGATTTAAAAGCACACGAACAGTATTCTGGAAAAAAATTACACTATTTTGATCCAGAAGAAAATAAAAGTTATGTACCTTATGTTGTAGAAACTTCTGTTGGTTTAGACAGAATGTTTTTAGCTGTTTTCTCTAATTCTTTGCAAGAAGAAGCGCTTGAAAACGGAACTTCAAGAACGGTTTTGCGTTTGCCTGCAGTTTTAGCACCATACAAAGCTGCTATTTTGCCATTGGTAAAAAAAGACGGTTTACCAGAAATAGCACGTGAAATTTTTGAGGATCTAAAATGGGAGTTTAATGTTGATTATGACGAAAAAGATGCTGTTGGAAGACGTTATAGGAGACAAGACGCTAATGGAACGCCATTTTGCATCACTGTGGATCATGAAACGTTGCAAGACAATTCAGTAACGATCAGACATAGAGATTCTATGGAACAAAAACGTGTTGCTATTGCTGATGTAAAAGCAATTATAAAAGCGGAAGTTGATGTAAAAACGTGGTTACAAAGAATGTAATACCAGCTACAATATCATAAAAAACGCATCTTTTTCAAGATGCGTTTTTTATGATCACTTATTTTGTTTTACAAGTCGAAATTCCTAAAGGAGCATACAAAGGACAAAAACTAATAAAACTTGTCGCTAAAAAAACACCTCCTAAAATCAGTAAAATCAATCCTAAAGTTCCTGAAATTGTACCTGTAAAATACAAAACAGCAATCACTACAGCTATGAAGCTACGAATGATTTTGTCTGTTGGACCCATGTTTTTTTTCATAAATTTATTTTTTTTAACTGTTCTATAAAATTAATGAAAAAAAGCCAAAAACATTGTTTTTGGCTTTTTATTATTTTAATTTAAAAGATATAAGCTTTTTAAAATCTCCATCCAACATTCAGACCTAATCTTGGTACAATTACAGGCGAATCTGTGCCAAATAAATTACGCCCTAAACCCCCATACACATCAATAACTAAGCCACCTGATGCAAAATATTTCATACCCACAGCAACTCCCAATGCACCATCAGTATATGAAATGTCATAATTTCCAGAATCTTTGATGGTTTCTTTTTTTCCAGAATTGATTCCTACAAAGCCTTCTCCAAATAAATTCCATTCAGCACTAGTTGTAAAATAATGACGATAATATGGTGTAATCATCGAGTTTTCGTTGAAGCGGAAACTGACATCTTGTTTGGCTAAATTGAACAATGCAGAAACACCTATAGAGGATTCTTCAGATAAATATTTTTCATACGAAAACTCCAAACTTCTTATAATCAAAGCATCAGCAACATCCAACTTAATTTCTTGTTGTGAAAAACCTAATAAACTTATTAGTAATGCAAAGGCTAAAAATATTTTTTTCATGATTTTTTAAATTATAGTACTATCTTATTAAAATACATTGTTACTAAAAACGATATCCTAGAGAAATCCCCCCTCTTGAAATAATTTCGTTATCAAGGAAATCATTATTATTTTTGGATAGGTTTCTTCCTACACCTAGAAGAACTTCTGCAGTAAATCCGGATTTGATTATAAATTTACCTCCAACTGAAATACCCAAAGCGAAATTCGTTTCTGATTTAATTTCGTTATTTCCGTTAAAAAAATATATTTCGTCTTCATAACTGTTTAGCATACCAAAACCCTCCACAAAAAATCCCCTTGCAAATCTAGTTTCAGAAAAAAACCAACGATAATATGGGGTGAAAGAAAACTTTTTTGGAAAGTAAATAGTAGAATTGACATCATTAAAATTAAAAAAGATACTAGCACCAAATGAAGAGTCTTTATTCAGTAAGTATTCATAACTTAAATCTATGGAGGAAAATACAATTAAGCTAAAAGCATTTAATTTTAATTCGTGTTTTTTATTGATATCTTGGGGATACTTTTCATCTTTTTCTTGTGCTCTAAAACTTTGTGTTAAAAGACACAATGTTAAAGCAAAAATCATTTTTTTCATCTTTATTATAAAGGCTTAATTTAATAAACAAAACTACTAAATTTTTGGTCAGTAATTTTAAAATGATGAATTATATCAACATAAAACCACCTTTTAAAAGTATTTTTTTATTTTTAAAATCATCAAAATTAATGATTTGAGTATGATTTTCGTCTTTTTTACCTGAGGTAACCATTACTTTTTCAAAAATAGTTTCCTCATTTTTTTGAGATTTTATAACATAAATAAATGTTTGATTTTCTTCGGAATGAATTGCCGAATTTGGCAATCCAAATTCATTAGAACTTTCAAAAATAATTTTTGCTTCTACAAACATTCCTGCCATAAATTGTTGTTTTTCATCATCAATATGACCGTGAACTTTTACTGTTTTATTTTCATTAATTATGGTTCCAACCAAATAAACAGTGGCATCAAAATAAGCTTCAGCAGCTTCAGAAACTTTAAATTTAATCTTTTGTTCTTTTTTTATATTTAAAATATCTTTTTCAAAAATATTCAATTCTAAATGAATATGATTGGTATTTACAATCTCTAAAATTTCGCTTGCTGATGAAACAAAAGCTCCAGTGCTAGTCATTACTTTTGTGATATAACCCTCAATTGGCGCATACAAATTGATGCTAGCACTCATGTTTCCTTTTTCGACATCTGCTGGATTGATGTGCAACATTTCTAGTTTTTTTCGCAAACCATTGTAAACTGCCAAATTACTCTTATACGAACTTTCGGCTCTCAGATAGTTTTTTTCTGATGAAATTTGTTCGTTAAATAGTGTTTTTTGACGTTCAAATTCATTTTTTAAAAATCGATTTTGTGAAGCAACTTCCAAATAATTTTGCTGAATATCTATAATTTCAGTGTTAGTTAATTGTGCAACAAATTGTCCTTTTTTTACAAAATCTCCAATCAATAATGGAATTTTTGTGATATATCCACTTACAAAAGTACTTACACTTGCTCTGTTTTCTGGCGGAACATCAATCATACCATTGGCATTAACAATTGATAAAAATGGATGTTCGGCTATTGAACCAATTTCCATTTTTTCATTGTCAAATTGTTGTTTTGTAATTGTAATTTCATGGCTGTTTTCTGAATTTTCAGAGGTGATTTCTGCTGGAATTTCCTTTTTTACACAAGCTACAAATGCCAGTGAAAGTAAGAATATTGATATATTTTTCATGATTAAAATGTATTTAAAATAAGATGATTGATACTGATAACGGTTTGGTTGTAGCCATTTAAATTGTCTAAATATGACAATTCAATATCTTTGGCAGTTTCCAAACTTTGGATGTATTGAAAAAAGTCGATTTCACCTTCAGCAAAATTTCTATTCGCTGTTTTGATGATTTCTTCTTTCAACTTTTTCCCTTCTGATTCGTAATAATTGATGGCTTCCTCAAACTGATTCAACTTTGCTAAAAGTCCCTTGTAATTGCTTTCTAAACCAGTTTTATATTCTTTTTCTTTTTCAAAAATGGTGTTTTTTGCTATTTTTGATGCTTTTATTTTTGATGCATTTCCACCAAAAAACAACGGAATTTTTAGACCAATTTGATAGCCTCTTAGAAATGTATTTAATTGATTGTTTGTTCCTTGAAAATACTCTAAACTGATATCAGGTAACAAAGTTTGTTGTTCTTTTTTAAACAATGCATTTTGGACATCATTCGCTTTTGAAAAATAGTCCAACCCAAGATTTTGATTCGTAGCATTTTGTTGCAAAGCAAGTTTTGTTAAAGGTACATCAACAATATCAATAGCATCAATTTGAACCACACTTTTCAGTTGTTCTCTTGCCAATTCTACTTCTTGCAAAGTTTGTTTATACAAAGTTTGTAATTGTTTTTGTTTGGATTTTGCAGTAATCATTTCTAAATAATTGGTTTCACCTAATTGAAATCTACGTTCCGATTTTTTTGCAAAATCTTGATACAAACTATCCAAAAACTGATATGTTTTTGCTTTATTTTTGGCATAATTCAATTGATAAAAATGCATAGTAACTGCTTTTTCTAACTGATTTTTGGTGATATTATAGTTGGCTTGTTCTAAATTAGCTTGGGCTTTTTTCACCTTTTTATCAGCAAAATAGAATGTTGGAAATTTAAAATCTTGCGCAATGCCAAAAACACGAATTGGAAAATTATTGATAGCCAAATTATTCTCATCATAACTATAATACACACTCGTTTTGTCAATTTCAAAAGCACTCGAAATCAATGCTTTTTGTTCTTCAACTTTAGACAGTGAGGCTTTTAAACCCGAATTATTTTTTATGGCTACGCTGAGGGTTTCTTCCAAAGTTAGTTCAGATTGTGCATTTGAATTGGTGATAAAGAAAAAACCAATGAAAATTAAAAGCAGCTTTTTATTCATTTTTATGACTTTTTTTTCTTCAAACCAAGCATATAAAACCGGTAAAATAATCAACGTTAATACTGTTGCAGAAACCAAACCACCTACAACTACAGTCGCTAAAGGACGTTGAACTTCAGCACCTGCGTTTGTTGAAATAGCCATAGGTAAAAATCCTAAAGCAGCAGCAGCTGCAGTTAAAACTACAGGACGTAATCGTTCTTTAGTTCCTTTTTTGATGCGTTCTTCAATATCTTCAATGCCTTCTTCTTTGAGTTCTTTGAAATGTTCAATCAACACAATTCCGTTTAAAACAGCAATTCCAAAAAGGGCAATAAATCCAACACCTGCAGAAATACTAAAAGGTAAATCACGCACCCATAATAAAAAAACACCTCCAACTGCTGAGAGTGGAATAGCAGAATATACCAATAAAGCTTCTTTTATGGAGTTAAAAGCGAAGTATAACAGTAAAAAAATCAATGTCAGAGCAATGGGAACAGCTATCATCAATCTTGCTTTTGCACTTTGTAAATTTTCAAATTGTCCCCCATAAGTAATGCTGTAACCTGAAGGTAATTTCAATTTTTCATTGATAATTTTCTGAACATCATCAACTACAGATTGTAAATCTCTTTCACGTACATTGATTCCTACAACAATTCTACGTTTTGTATCATCTCTTGAAATTTTTGCAGGACCAGTAGTATATTTGATAGTTGCCAATTCACTCAAAGGGACTTTATTTCCATTAGGTGTATCAACATATAAATTTTCTAAACTTTCTAAGTTTTGACGTTGATCATTGTCAAATCGAATTGCCAAATCAAAACGTTTTTCACCTTCAAAAACGTTTCCAACAACACTTCCTGCAAAACCCATAGTTATCAATTGATTGATGTCTGCAATATTCAATCCATAACGTGCAATTTTACTTCGGTTATAAGAAACGCTCATTTGTGGCAATCCTTCTACTTTTTCAACAATAATGTCTGATGCACCAGGAACTTTTGATATTAAACTTTTAATTTCCTCTGCTTTTGCAGCTAAAATGGATAAGTCTTCTCCGAAAATTTTCACAGCAACATCTGCTCTTACACCAGTAATGAGCTCGTTGAAACGCATTTCAATAGGTTGTGTAAATTCAATTTCCAATCCTGGAATCACTGCTAATGCTTCTTTAAATTTATTTGCCAATTCGTCTTTACTTTCGGCACTTGTCCATTCACTTTTTGGCTTTAGCTTGATAATTACATCACTTTCTTCCATTGACATTGGATCTGTTGGTACTTCTGCAGCACCAATTCTACTCACAACTTGATCAACTTCTGGGAAGTTTTTCAATAAAATTTGTTCAATTTTAGTCGTTGTTTCGATTGTTTTTCTCAAAGAAGTTCCTGTTTTTAAAACCGGTTGAATTACAAAATCACCTTCATCTAGGGTTGGTACAAATTCTCCCCCCATTCTACTGAACAGAAAAACACTTGTTGCAAGTAGAAAAATAGCGATAGAAACTACTGCTTTTTTATGAGCTAAAGCCCAATGAATAGAGGGTTTGTAAAAATGATTCAACAATTTCATCAAACGAACAGAAATGTTGTTTTTACCCGGTTTTTCAGGTTTTAAAAACAGTGATGAAACTACAGGAACATAGGTTAAACATAAAATCATAGCGCCAACCAACGCAAAACTAAATGTCATTGCCATTGGTTTGAACATTTTTCCTTCAACACCACTCAAGGATAAAATCGGAATGAAAACAATCAATATAATGAGCTGTCCAAAAATGGCAGAATTCATCATTTTTGAGGCACTTTTTAGGGTGATTTTATCTACTTCATCTTGTTTTTCTTCTTTAGATAAAAGCCCTAATTTTTCACTTTCTCTCATGATTCGAAAGGCAATAAACTCAACAATAATAACGGCTCCATCAATGATAATTCCAAAGTCAATTGCACCTAAACTCATCAAATTGGCATCAACACCAAACAAATACATCAAGGAAATTGCGAATAATAAACTTAGAGGAATTACGGATGCAACTACCAATCCAGAGCGTAAATTACCAAGTAACAAAACCACTACAAAAATTACAATTAACGATCCTAAAATTAGGTTTTCAGAAACTGTAAATGTGGTTTTTCCAATCAATTCACTGCGTTCTAAAAAAGGATTTATATACACTCCTTTAGGTAAAGAATTTTGAATTTCAGCAACACGCTCTTTAACTGCATCAATAATTTGTGATGAATTTCCGTCTTTCAACATCATGATTTGCCCCATTACTTTTTCGCCTTCACCATTTCCGGTGATAGCTCCAAAACGTGTGGCACTGCCAAAACCAACTTTGGCAACATCTTTTATATAGATAGGATTTCCATCATTTTTCACCACGATATTTTCGATATCTTCAAAGCTTTTTACCAAACCTTCTCCTCGAATAAAAAAAGTTTCATTGGTTTTTTCGATGTAACCACCACCAGCAACACTATTGTTTTTTTCTAAGGCTGTAAAAATATCAGAAATGGAGATATTCATGGCAACCAATTTTTTTGGATTGATAGCAACTTCGTATTGTTTTAAATATCCACCCCAAGTATTTACTTCAACAACTCCAGGAATTCCTGACAATTGACGACGAACCACCCAATCTTGAATAGTTCTCAAATCAGTTACTGAATAGCGATCTTTGAATTCGGGTTTTACATCTAAAATGTATTGATAAATTTCGCCTAAACCAGTCGTTATTGGCCCCATTTCTGGAGTTCCAAAACCTTTTGGGATTTTTTCTGAAGCTGTTTTTATTTTTTCAGCAATCAATTGTCTTGGTAAATAGGTGCCAATTTCATCTGTAAAAATGATGGTTACTACAGATAACCCGAATTTAGAAACAGAACGAATTTCTTCAACTCCAGGCAAATTTGCCATCTCTAATTCTACAGGATATGTGATGAATTGTTCTACATCTTGCGTGGAAAGATTTCGTGAAGTGGTAATCACTTGCACTTGATTGTTGGTAATGTCTGGAACAGCACCAATTGGAATTCTTATTAATGAGAAAAATCCAAAGCCTATTATAAAGGCAGTAAAAAGAAAGGTAATCAGTTTATTTTTTAAACTGAATTTGATAATATTTTCTAACATTATACATAATAAATTTAAGAGTTGTAATTTTCCGACTATAAAGGAGGAACTGTTTTCTAAAATAAATTATGAGTATTTTGGTGGTTGAAAAATAGTCGGTTTTTCAAAGGTTGATTCGCTTTCTTCGTAAAAAAAGCAAGGTTTTGAAAATACGTTTTTTGGAATCTTCAGTTCAAATTTGTGAGAATTTAATTCTAGAACTGGTGAAATGTGATTGAAATGAGAAATACCTTGTTTAAAAGGTAAGTCATGATGTTCTTGGTGTTGTTTATCTGCTGGAATTTCTCTTTCAATATAATGTTCAATGACAAAGTCGACAAAAGAATCACCATATTTTTCTTGATGCAATTTAGCATGATTTAAAAGTACACTGAGTTTGTCAATGTCTTTAAAATCAATGTGTAAACTTTGTAAAAGTACTAAGTTTGTTAATATGATTGCGATTGTTTTCATCTTTGGATATACAATATTAGATATTTTTTTCTGATAAAAAATTATAACCTTGTTAATTTAATTTTAAAAGACGGCTCTCAATTGCACATTTCCCGTATGAATTGTTTTCGAATTTTCACTTTTTCTTCCCAAATAATTCAATTGCAGATTTAAAAATGAATTTAATTTTTTATTAAACAATACATTCCACGTATAGTTTTTGCCAGCTTGCAAACCTTCTAACATTTGGTATGCAACAGGCGAATTCGCACTTCCTGTAAAATCGTTTAAAAACATTGTTACATTAGCAGATATTTGATTGCTATTTTCACCTATGTAAAAATATTCCAACCCAAATTTTTGCTGTTGTAATTGTTCTAAATTTTGGATGTTATTTTGCTTATTTTTAAAGTGATAAAATGCGGAAAACCTATTGTTTTGACTGTATAAAAAACTGATTTTTGGTTCAATTTCATAGGAATTAATTTCATAATTTCTATCGTCAAAATTTTCTGTGGTTAAGTCATTATTCGTGAGTTTTCCTGACACATCAATCAACCAAAAATTGGCAAATTTATGTGCATAATCCAATTGATGTAATGAAATACTATTTTCTTGATTGCCAATTAAATATTGTTGTTTTAAACGTGAATCTCCATAGGTAAAAGTCACACTGTGATTTTGCAAATCTTTATGATAAAACAAGCTGTTTTTAAAGTTGTAATTCAATCCAATAAGTGCATCACTATTCGTATCAAAAGGGTTCAATTGAAAGGTGTTTTCTGTACGTTCCTGCTCATTTTCAACAGTTAAAAAAGTGCTGTTGTAAAAGTGAGATATTAGCTTTTTCAATCCTGATTTTACAGCCCAATTTTTCGGATTTATAGTGATTTTTTGCTTAAAACTTGCCTTTTGTGTGGCCAAAAATCGCAAGTTGGGTTTTGGTAAACGCAAATATTCAGCTTGATCTTGAAATTGTGCAATTTCAAATTCATTAAAATCCTGAATTCCATCATTATTATAATCAATCCAGGTATAAAATCCCAAACCAGGTTCTGTTTTTACATAGATAAAATCTTGTCTAGCAACATTGCCTGAAGAAGTTTCGTAAATCATAGATAAATTGATAGAACTATCAAATAGATTCTGACTAAATACAATTCTTGAATTCAGTGTTTTTTCATCTTCTGTAAAACTATTTTCAGTGATTCTATAATTCGCAAAAATGCTCAAATTTGTTTGTTTACTTTTGATGAGCTTGCTATCAATATAAAAAGTTTTTCGGTTGTTGATTTCTGCAAATTGATTGGATTTGATACTATCATTTGTGCGATAATTGACACCAAATTTTGTAAAAATTCCTGTGGTGTCTCCAACTCCCCAATACCCTTCATATTCTTTAAAACGATGACTTGTATTGACAAATTCGTTACTATTGATATCTTTTCTTGAGTTATTTTCGAAGTTTACAAAACTGCCAATCCATGATTTTTGAAAGCGATGTTCAATGGTAGCTTTTGCCACGTAAAACGAATTGTCTTCTAAAGTTGAGGTGTTTGTAAGAAAACTTCCTTTTCCAGAAAAAGTAGTATTTTTCACATTGAATTTTGCCTGAATTTCATTTTTATTTCCCTTAAAAGCCGATGTATATTGCAAGTTTTCATATTTATACAACAACAAATGTTGTTCATTTTTTTGCAATAAAACTTCTGATTGAAAAAAGTTTTTGGTGGGTGTGTTTGTTAAAATATTCCATTCTCTGTTAAATTCGATAGGTTCCCAACGTTGAATGGTTTGGAAATTTCGTTGCACAAACTGATGATTGATAGTGCTTTTTAACTGCCATTTTTTATCAATATAGGTTTGTTGCCAACCAATTGTTGCTGCAATAGCTACATTTTCATTATCATCAATACTAGAGAATAAATTTTTATCATTGTTTGAAACTGCTATTTCAGTATTTAATTTTGTTTTTTCTGTTGGAGTAAAATCAGATTTTACCACGAAAGCTTGCATTTTATTAGGTGGAATCAATCGAATAATTGGACTAAAATCTCCTTTATTTATGCCAACAAACATAAAAATATTTCCAATGGCAGTGGTTCTATCTAACTGATAATTACCATTATTTGGACCAACATTAGAGAAACTCACAAAGTACAATTCATCACTTGGATTTGTAGAATATTCAAAGATTTCAGTTGCTCCTTGCAGAGTTTTTTTATACAAAATTTTATTGTCATCATAAGTGTCCAAAAAAGCACTCTCTGCAATCATTTCTGCAACATTATTCCCTGCAGTTGCTAAAATTTCTTTTTGTTCGATGGTTAAACTTTGTTGTAAAGGTTGGTTTTTCGCATCATTTTCTGAGTAGAAAAAACCACTGATGGTAAATTTATCTCTCTTATAAGAAGCTTCTTCAAAAGTTACAAATCTTGTGTAATTGCGTTCAGCATATTGAAATTCAATCGTAATTCGCATATCATTTGTAATTGGAAACCTAGTATTAAAAATAATTTCACCCAAATTATAATTGATGACATACTCTTTATTTTCTCCACGTTGAATTAAAACACCATTCACAAATACTTTTTCACTGCCTTCAATAATCAAAATAACAGCTTCGTTATTAGCACCAAAAAGTTTGTACGGACCCTGATTTCCTTCTACAGCCGTAAAGCGGAAATTGTTGAATTTTCCTCTTACAACTGCACCAGAAGCAGCCACTTTAAAATTCTCAGTAATATTTGCTTTCACTTGCAACCCCGAAATTTGTTTGTTGATGGGCATGAACAAACTTTCAGTGTTTTCTAGTGCAATATCACCCGCTTTTACACGCCAATTCTCACTAAACATTTCAATAAAAATTCGATCAAAATCAGTTAAATTTTGAGAATATCCATTTTGTTGAATGGGAATATTGGTATCGAAAATCTTTGCTCGCAAACTGATATTTTCTGATAATTTTCCTGAAATTTCTAAATCCAAAGAAGCATTGGTTACCGCATTTTGATTATTCCCTGAAGTAACCCCTCTTGTGATAAATCCGCGTGTTTGCAACCCTTCAAAAAGTACGACTTCTGAATTTTTTTTATTGGTGGTTAAACTATATAAAACGCCATCGTTATTGATGTTTGGTAAAATTCGATTTTCATCAAAAGGAGTATATATTTTGGTAATAAAATCAGGAATTCTAAAATAACTTACGGTAATTACTGGATATTTTTTTGAGTTGATAACCAATAACGCGTTACTAAAATCAACCAGATATTCATTGGTAGGAATTGGTTTTTTTAAGCTGTCCAACACCAAGAATTTTTGAGGATTGATGGCGACAGAATCTAGTAGAAGGCTGTCTTTTTTGAGTTCAAAAGTTTTTGCTCTAAAATCGCTAGAAATCGTTTGTGATTGTATAGAAAATCCAATCACAAAAACAGCGAAAAATAGTATTTTTTGAAACATATAAACGTGTTATCTAGCTAACGTAAAAATATGTTTTTATGTTTTAACCGTTAGAAAATTAAAAAAATGTTTTTTGTTTCACAGGATTCTCATGCGCTAACAACCATTTTTTACGCCAAATTCCTGCTGAAAAACCAGTTAATGAACCATCAGAACCCAAAACTCTGTGACACGGAATTACAATTAAAATAGGATTTTTTCCATTGGCAGCAGCAACAGCTCTAATCGCTTTTTTATCGCCTAAATGAGAACTTTGTTCTAGATAAGAAGTCGTTTTTCCGAAAGGAATTTGTAGTAGAGATTTCCATACTTTTAGTTGAAAAGCTGTTCCTTTTGGATTAACGGTAAGTTCAAATTCGGTTCTAGATCCTTCAAAATATTCCTTTAATTGAGTTTTACAATCCTGCAAACAATTAGGAGTTTCAGTATGTAACAAATCATTAGAAATACTTTCTTCATCTAAAATACTCACAGATTGAATGCCGTTTGCATCGCCAGTAATTTTTGCAATTCCAATTGGAGTTTTGAGAAATGTTGCTTCAACCATCATATTCCAAAAACGTCTTTAGAATTTTGCGTAGTAATCGAGGCAATTTCATCAAATGATAGTCCGTAAATGGTTGTTAGTTTGTCAACTATTTCAGTGATGTAGGCACTTTCGTTTCTTTTTCCTCTGTAAGGAATAGGCGCTAAATAAGGGGAGTCTGTTTCTAAAACAATATGTTTGATGTCTATATCTTTTAAAAATTGATCAATTTTGCCATTTTTAAACGTAATAACACCACCAATACCTAATTTCATATGGTAAGAAATCGCTTTTTCAGCTTGTTCTTTTGTGCCTGTAAAGCAATGAAAAATCCCATATAAATCATCGCTTTTTTCACTTTCTAACACTTCAAAAATTTCATCAAAAGCTTCTCTGCAATGAATCACAACTGGCCATTTTTTTTCTTTTGCCCATTGAATTTGCGTTTTAAAAGCCTCTTTTTGCTGCTTTAAAAAACTTTTGTCCCAATACAAATCAATCCCAATTTCGCCAATGGCATAAAAATGTCTTTTATCAATCCATTTTTTTACCTGTGCCAATTCATCTAAGTAATTTTTATTCACAGAAGTTGGATGCAACCCCATCATTAAAAACACATCTTCGGGAAAATCTTTCTCTAGTTGAAACATACTTTTTGAATACGAAGAATCAATTGCGGGAATAAAAAAACGAGACACACCCGCTTTTTTTGCGCGTTGAATCATGGCTTTCCGGTCTTCATCAAATTGTTCTGAATATAAGTGGGTGTGTGTATCTGTAATCATTTTTAATGAAAATTTTCGTCAGCAAAACTACTAAAAACCAATTTAGAATGCTATTGAAACCTATTTTTTAAAACGTATCTTTGCAAAAAATACAAACCATGAATTTTTCAGACTTAGACCTTTCAAACCAATTGCAATACGCTATTGGCGACTTAGGATTTAAAAATCCAACGCCAATTCAGTATGAGGCATTTTCGGTTATAAGATCAGGAAAAGATGTGGTTGGAATTGCACAAACAGGAACAGGAAAAACATTTGCTTACATGTTGCCAATTTTAAGAGATTTACCTTTTTTAAAAACGCAACATCCAAGGATTTTGGTTTTAGTTCCAACTCGTGAATTGGTTATTCAAGCAGTTGAGGATATCGAAAAATTAGCTAAATACCTTGATATACGTGTTTTAGGGGTTTATGGTGGTGTCAATATCAATACTCAAAAACAAGGAATTGCGCAAGGTCAGGATATCATTGTGGCAACTCCTGGACGTTTATATGATTTGGCTTTGAGCAATGTTTTGAAACTTAAAACCATTCAAAAATTGGTGATTGATGAGGTTGATGTAATGTTAGATTTAGGTTTCAGATTCCAATTGATGAATATTTTTGATTTGTTACCAGAAAAAAGACAAAATATTTTATTTTCTGCAACAATGACTGAAGATGTAGGTGTTTTGATTGATGATTTTTTTAAAAATCCTGAGAAAATTTCGATTGCAGTGAGTGGAACTCCTCTTGAAAACATTACACAAGTATCTTATAATATTCCAAATTTTTTCACAAAAGTAAACTTGCTGCACCATCTTTTAAAAGACAAAACAACATTTAATAAAGTGCTAATTTTTGTGGGCTATAAAAGAACCGCAGATTTGTTATTTAAGCATTTAGAACCTGTTTTTGGAAACGAATCTTGTGTGATTCACTCTAATAAAACTCAAAATTATAGAATTCGTTCTATCAAACAATTTGATGCAGGTTTTAACCGAATTTTATTAGCGACAGATGTCATGGCTCGTGGTTTGGATTTTGATAATGTGAGTCATGTAATCAATTTTGATACTCCTGACTTTCCTGAAAATTATATGCACAGAATTGGTAGAACGGGACGTGCTGAGAAAGAAGGAACAGCCATTTTATTATCTACAGAAAAAGAACAACCATTTAAAATGCAAATAGAAACTTTGATGGATTTTAAAATTCCGATTTTGGAACTCCCAGAGACAGTGAAAATTTCAGATGTTTTAACTGATGATGAACGCCCAAGAGAGGAAAATGAACAATCTAAAAACAGAACAGGAATTGAATATGTTCCTGGCGAAGCATTTCATGAAAAAAGTGAGAAAAACAGCAAAGTAAATTTAGGCGGTTCTTATCGAAGAGAAATTGCGAAAAAGTATAAGAAGCCAAAAACTAGAGGGGATAAAAATTACAATAAACGAAATAAAAAGTAGCAATGCGAATTTTAACCAAGCAAGAATTGCATAATTTGGCAATGAATATTGTAGGAGAAAAGCTTGTCGGAATGGGTTTTGAATTTCAAGCCATTAATAGTCAGTTAAAAAGACATCCACAGTTTGTATTGTTTAAAAAAGGCGAACCTACCATTTTTGTATTGGTAAAAGCTACTAACAATTTGCAAAATCCCAATGAGTTTGATACAATTTGGATGGAAACTTTTGTTTCACATGCGAAACAACAAAATGCCAAAGTTTGGTTTGCTGGTGTTGGCATTGCCAATGCAGAGAGTGTTGAAAATCCTGTTTTTAAAGACCAACCTTATTATGTGGCTTTTGATGATTTTGTAAAAGTTTCATAACAATTTTTAAATTATAATTTTACTAAAAAAAAACCATCTGAATATTCAGATGGTTTTTTGTTTTAAATCGATTGAAAGTTATTTACCATTTTGCTCTAGTAAATTAAAAAACTGATCTAATTTAGGCATGATAATAATTTTGGTTCTTCTGTTTTTTGCTTTGTTTTCAGCAGTATCATTTGGTACTAATGGAATGTATTGACTTCTTCCTGCAGCGATTAATCTTTCTGGTTTTACACTATATTTTGTTTGTAAAACTCTTGTGATTGAAGTTGCTCTCATCACAGACAAATCCCAGTTGTCTTGAATTAAATCTTTTTTGATTGGAGTTGAGTCTGTGTGACCTTCAATCATAACTTCCATTTTAGGTTGATCATTGATTACTTTTGCAATTTTTTCTAACACTGTGTATGCATTATCAGAAATGTTGTAGCTTCCACTTTTAAACAAAAATTTATCAGAAATAGAAATCATTACAACTGTTTTTTCAACATTAACTTCAATGTCTTTATCTTGAATGCCTTCAGTTAAATTTTTAGTTAAATGATATTTGATAGCAAGATTTAAAGAATCTTTAGCAGTCATTGCGTCTCTTATACCATTGATATACTTGTCTTTTTCACTCAACTGTGAAATTACATTTTTAATGTTATCAGAAGATGATTGTGTTAAAACAGTTAAATTTTCTACTTGTTTTAAAGCTGTTTTTTTATCTTCTTGCAAGTATTTCACTTGTTCAGTCAAAGCAAACATTTTTGTATCTTCTTTTTCTTTTTCAATCAAACATTTTTGGAGGTTTGCTTTCACATCAACTAATTCAGTCTGAGTTTTGTCATGTTTTGCTTGTAATTCAACAAATTCTTTTTTAGATACACATGAACTAATAAGAATTGCCATTACGAATAAGATTATGATTTTTTTCATGATTTACATATTAAATTTAGATAACAAATTTAACAAAAACTGCCGATAAATGGTTGGTTAATCCATATTTTATGAAAATTTTAAATACTATTTTTGTACAAAAATCATAAAATCCATGAAAACAAAAATTACTGTCATATTTATTATTTTTTTAGCAATTTTTTTGGGTTGTAATAGAAATGTTGAAAAAAAAGACTTTGTTTTGCAAGGTGATGTTTTTGGCACAACATATAAAATTACTTATTTAAATGCATCAAAAAACTATCAAAAGTCACTTGATAGTTTATTTTTAGCATTTAATCAATCATTATCTACCTATATTCCAACTTCTGACATAAGTAAAATTAATGATGGAGATTTAACGATTGATGTAGATGATTTTTTTGTGGAGGTTTTTGAAAAGTCAAAAAGAATTCATCAAGAAACTGATGGTTTTTTTGATCCAACAGTTGGAAACTTAGTAAATGCCTACGGATTTGGTCCTGAGAAGGGTAATTTTACTTTATCAGATTCATTAATCAATGAATTCATGAAAGATATTGGGTTTGAAAAAGTTTCCTTAAAGGATAGAAAGATTAATAAAGAAAATCCTAACGTTTACTTAGATTTCAATTCTATTGCCAAAGGTTTTGCTATTGATATTATTGCCCGTTTTTTCGATTCAAAAAAAGTGGATAATTATTTGATTGAAATTGGTGGAGAAATAAGATCCAAAGGCAGCAAAAAAGACAACAAGCCTTGGGTAATTCAAATCGTAAATCCAGCTAATATTCAAGATGAAAATGGATTTACAATTTTAAAACTTGCTGATATTTCAATGGCAACTTCCGGAAATTATAGAAAATATAGAGTAACTGATGATGGAAAAAAATACGTTCATACCATCAATCCTAAGACAGGATTAGCAACTGAAAGTAATTTGTTAAGTGCTTCAGTATTTACAAAAACAAATTGCGCCGACGCAGATGCATATGCAACAGCTTTTATGGCAATGGGTTTTGAAAAATCTAAACAATTTTTAGAAAAAAATCTTGATATTAAAGCAATACTTATTTACACAGACGAATTTAAAAATATTCAAGTTTTTGATACTTTTTATAAAGACTAATTTTTATAGCATACTGGCAATATTTCGCCTTTCATCAGACAAAATCGTTCTAGTTTTTTTAGAGCGATTTTTTTTGTGTAGTCAATTTCATTTACTTTAAAACCTATCTCTCTTAGTCTGTCAAAATAATCTTTCCCATAAACTCTAACATGATCATACTGCCCAAAAATTTTGGCTCTTTCTTTTTTGTCAGTGATCGAATTGTCTTCAAAAGTAATATCTCTCTTTAGATCTTGTGGAACTTGAAAAATTCCAAATCCGCCTTTTTTCATAACTCTGAATAATTCTTGCATGGCTTTTGTATCATCAGGAATGTGTTCTAAAACATGGTTGCAAAAAATGACATCAAACGAATTATCTTCAAAAGGGAGATTGCAAATATCTGCTTTTACATCAGCAATGGGCGATTCTAAATCACTTGTGACATACTCTAAATTTTGCTGTTTTTTAAATATGGATAAAAAGCATTGTTCAGGAGCAATGTGTAGTGTTTTAAGTTTTTTTGTTGATGTAAAAAAATCAGTTTCATCTCTTAAAAAAAGCCACATTAATCGGTGTCTTTCTAATGATAATGTTGATGGAGAAAGTGCATTTTCGCGTTGTTTTCCATAACCATAAGGCAACATTTTTCGAAAACTTTTTCCATCAATTGGATCTGTAAAGTTGTTTCCTTTCAGGTAAAATGTAATGATTGGACGAACCCAATAACTAACTGTAATTAGCCAAGGCCTTGAAATATTATTTAATAGTATTTTAAAGATTTTTTTCAAGAAAGTATCATTTATAATCTTCTCTTACAGGGCAAAAAACATCAGATAATTTGCAAGCAGTAATGGCTTTTCCTCCATGTTTTGCAAACGAAGGAATTGTAACTAACATTCCAGGAGTATAAATTTTTGTAACACCATCAACACTCATTTCAAATTCGCCTTCAATTATTTGAGTAGTCTGTTCGTGCACATGCGAATGAATTGGAATTTCAGCACCAGCTTCAACTTCCCAAAAAGCAAGCGTAAAGGTTTCCATATGAACAAATCTTCCTTTATAGCCTTTTACAATTTCTTTTTGTACGATATCTTGAATGTTCATTTTTATAATATTATACTTTTTGTCTGAATTCTTTTTCTTCGTCAGAAACGATTCCTAATGCATCATAAATGAATTGAAATGTAGAAAGTAATTCTGGTTTTCCATTTACAATAGCCACATTATGCTCAAAATGAGCAGAAGGTTTTCCATCTAAAGTAGTGATTGTCCATCCATCTTTGTGTTGCTTAATTCTATGAGTTCCCATATTTGTCATGGGTTCAATGGCCACAGTCATGCCTTCTAAGAATTTTTTTCCAACACCTTTTCTGCCGTAATTTGGCATTTCAGGATCTTCGTGCATTTTGCGCCCTAAACCATGACCAACCAATTCTCTTACAACTCCAAAACCGTATTTTTCTGTAAAATTTTGGATGGCAAATCCAACATCTCCAACTCTGTTTCCTGCTCTAAACTCTTTAATTCCAATATATAAACTTTGTTTGGTGATGTCTAATAATTTTTGAGTTGCTGCCTCAATTTCACCTACTGCAAAAGTATAAGCATGATCACCATAAAATCCGTTTTTAATAGCACCACAATCAATTGAAATAATATCTCCTTCTTGTAACGGTACTTTGTTTGGAATTCCGTGAACAACTTGTGAGTTTGGACTCATGCAAAGTGTATTTGGGAAGTCATACAATCCTAAAAATCCGGGAATTGCCCCTTGTTCTCTGATGAAATCTTCAGCTAATTTGTCCAGATATAAAGTAGAAACACCAGGTTTTACTTCTTTAGCAAGCATGCCTAAAGTCTTAGAGACCACTAATGCGCTTTCACGCATAATTTCTATTTCTTCTTTGGTTTTAATTACAATCATTTTTCAATAAATAAAGCGCAAAGTTACTATATTTATTGGGAAATTGATTTATTTATAATCTACGTAAGAATGCTTGTAAGACTGACCAGAAACAATTTTTAAGAAGTCCTTTTCAATTGTTTCTTTTGGATATTCTACAAAACGCCCAATTTCTTTACCATTTTTTAAAAAAATAATGGTAGGAACTCTAAAAATAGTGAGGTCTTTTTCGTAATCATCATATTTTTTTGATCTGTCAACTCCAATCAACTGCAAATAATTGACATCAAACGCTGTTTCATCTAAAATTTTATAAAATCCAGGAATTTCTCTTCTGCTATCACCACACCAAGTTCCCATAAAAACTTTGATGGTTAGTTGATGAATATGTTTTGATATTTCGTTAACTACCTGTTTGTTAGTTGTATATTCTTCATATCGGCTATCAAACCATTCTTTATAAGCACTGTCTTGAAAATCAAATCTGTTGGCAATTCCTACTAAATATCCATTAGCATCTTTTTTTGCAGTTACTGTATCTTTAAAAGGAATTCTTGAAGGAATTTCAGTTTCTTTTTTTTCGATGTTTGGTATTCGCACAATTGATTTTTTATCAACACTTTTACATCCAAAAACACAAATAATCAATCCTAAAAAAAACCATTTTTGTATCATTATACCAATGATTTTTGAGTCATTTCTGCAGGTTGTTGTATACCCATTAATGCTAAAATTGTTGGAGCAATATCGCCCAAAACACCACTTTTTATAGATTTAATTTCATCATCAATCAGAATAAAAGGAACAGGATTTGTAGTGTGTGAAGTGTGGGGTGAACCGTCAGGATTCATCATGGTTTCACAGTTTCCATGATCCGCAATTAAAAGCGTTGAATATCCATTTTCCAAACCAGTTTCTATGACATCTTTTGCACAAATATCAACAGCTTCACAAGCTTTTATAGCTGCCTCCATGATTCCTGTATGGCCTACCATATCTCCATTTGCAAAATTTAAACACACAAAATCAGCTTCACCCGTTTTTAAATCTTCACACAATGCGTCACGCAATTCGTATGCGCTCATTTCGGGTTTTAAATCGTAGGTTGCTACTTTTGGAGAGTTTCTTAAAATTCTTTTTTCACCTTTAAAAGGTGTTTCTTGTCCACCAGAAAAGAAGAACGTTACGTGTGGATATTTTTCAGTTTCAGCAATTCTGATTTGTTTTTTCCCTGCTTTAGACAATACTTCTCCCAGGGTATTTTTCAAATTATCATTATTATAAATCACATTAATTCCTGAAAATGATTCATCATACAAGGTCATTGTTGTGAAATATAAATCCAGTTTTTTCATTCCAAATTCAGGAAAATCTTGCTGGGAAAGTGCATTTGTCAATTCTCTTCCTCTATCAGTTCTATAATTGAAGAAAATAACGACATCTCCTTCTTTAATTTGCGTTTTTGGAGCGCCATTTTCATCTGTTATGATGATAGGTTCTAAAAATTCATCGGTAATATTATTGCCATAATTTTTTTTGATGGATGCAACAGCATCTATGGTTTTTGTTCCGATGCCATTGACCATACAATCGTATGCTTTTTGAACACGTTCCCATCTATTATCTCTGTCCATGGCATAATAACGACCTGTTATTGTCGCTAATTCTCCAGTAGTTTTTTGCATGTATTCTTGCATATCATTGATGAAAAATGCGCCCGATTTTGGGTCGCAATCACGACCATCAGTAAAAGCGTGTAAAAAGACATTATCAACATTGTTTTCTTTGGCAACATCCAACAACCCTTTTAAATGATTGATGTGAGAGTGAATTCCGCCATCTGAAACCAATCCTAATAAATGTACATTTTTGTTATTTTCTTTGGCAAAATTGAAGGTGTCAATCAATACTTTTTCTTCGCCCAGAGTTTTTTCTCTAACAGCTTTGTTGATTCTTGCCAAATTTTGATACACAATTCTTCCTGCACCTAAATTCATGTGACCCACTTCAGAATTCCCCATTTGACCTTCTGGCAAACCCACATGTTCTCCATCAGTTCTCAATTCTGCATTCGGATATTTGTCATATAATGAGTTGATAAATGGTGTTTTTGCATTGTAAATTGCAGATACTTTTGGGTCTTGGGTGATTCCCCAACCATCCAAAATCATTAAAATTACTTTCTTATTCATTTTGAAGAAATTAAAGTGTAAAAATAAGAAAGATTTTATTGGGTTTGCTAAAATTTCACGAAAGCGTTAACGTAAATAGGTGGTTTTTATAAGTATTATCGATTTTTATAAAATGAATTTTTGAATAAATATTAGACACGAATTGCACAAATTGGCACTATTTTTTTTAGTTTGAGTATTAGCAAAATCCTTAAAATCCGTGGCGGAAAATTTAAGTTTTATTTAATGATGCATAGTTGTTTTCATTTATTACAAAATTCGTAATTTTACCAAGTAATTTTTATGAAATATACAATGGAATCCCATTTTGAACTCAATGAAATCACCAAAAAACTACCAAAACATTTACACAAATTTATTGTGAAACAACCATATGAGGAATATACACCTCAAAATCAGGCTGTTTGGCGTTATGTGATGCGAATGAATGTGGATTATTTGAGCAAAGTGGCGCATACTTCTTATGTAGCTGGACTAGAAAAAACGGGAATTTCTATCGAAAATATTCCGCACATGGAAGGCATGAACCGGATTTTGAAAGAAATTGGTTGGGCTGCAGTTTCTGTTGACGGATTTATACCACCAAATGCTTTTATGGAATTTCAAGCCTATAATGTATTGGTGATTGCCTCTGATATGCGAACGATTAATCACATAGAATATACTCCTGCACCCGATATTATTCATGAAGCTGCTGGTCATGCACCCATTATTGCCAATCCTGAATATGCTGAATATTTAAGACGATTTGGAGAAATTGGGAGCAAAGCCATTTCATCAGCCAAAGATTATGAAATGTATGAAGCTATTCGGTTATTGTCTATATTAAAAGAAGACCCAAATTCTACTGAAAGTGACATTGATGCAGCTCAATCAAGAGTAGAATGGTTGCAAGAAAATATGGGTGAATTATCGGAAATGGCTCAAATCAGAAATTTGCATTGGTGGACAGTGGAATATGGGTTGATTGGAAACCTAGAAAACCCCAAAATTTATGGTGCAGGATTGTTGTCATCTATTGGAGAAAGTACCTGGTGTATGCAAGATAAAGTGAAAAAAGTGGCCTATTCTTTAGAAGCTGCAAACATAAATTTTGACATCACAAAGCCTCAACCTCAATTGTTTGTAACTCCTGATTTTGCGTATTTAAGCCTGGTGTTGGATGAATTTGCAAACACAATGGCATTGAGAACTGGAGGAATCAAAGGGATTCAAAAGTTGATCAATTCCAAGAGTTTAGGAACGATTGAATTGACCACAGGAATTCAAATTTCGGGTGTTTTTACGAACGTAATTCAAGATAAAAATAACAAAGTTGCGTATTTTCAAACTTCGGGCGAAACTGCGTTGTCAAACAGAGATAAAGAATTGATTGGTCATGCGAAATCTCATCATGCAAATGGTTTTGGAAGTCCTGTTGGAAAATTGAAAGGAATTAATTTACCCATTGAAGACATGAGTCCAAGAGATTTGAAAGCATATGGAATTTATGAAGGCGAATTTATGATACTCGAATTTGAAAGTGGTGTGATTGTCAAAGGAAAAGCCATCACAGGAACTAGAGATTTGCGCGGAAAAATTTTATTAATCACTTTGGATGAATGCACAGTAACTTACAAAGACGAAATTTTGTTCAAGCCTGAATGGGGAATTTATGACATGGCTATTGGGAAAGAGGTGATTTCGGCCTATGCCGGTGCAGCAGATGTAAATTCTTTTGATGATATGAGCAAAGTGTCAAACACGAAAACGCATAAAATAACTTATTCAGATACAGAAAAAAGATTATTCTCAATTTATGAAGAAGTTCGTCAAATGAGAAATTCTAAGATTATTTTCGAACAACGTATTAAATCAATTCTTGAAGAAGTTTGTAAGAACTTTTCTGAGGATTGGTTGTTGTTATTAGAATTATATGAAATAGCTATGAAAAAAGAATTTACTATTCAAAATGATATCTTAAAAGTTTTGATTGATTTGAAAAGTAATAAAAGTTACACAAAATTGATTGAAAATGGTTTAATTTTGTGTCAACAATAAAAACAGATACAACATGGGTTTTTTTGACATGTTTAAAAGAAAAGATATGAGTGCAAATATTAAAGATTATTTAGAAAATGGCGCTGTCATTTTGGATGTAAGAACACAAGAAGAGTGGAATGAAGGGCATAGTAAAGGTGCAAAACACATTGTTTTAAATTTGGTTCCCATAAAAATTGACGAAATCAAATCTTGGAAAAAACCAATCATTGCTGTTTGTAGAAGTGGCGCAAGAAGTGGACAAGCAACGCAGTTTTTACAGCAACATGGTGTAGATGTTATTAATGGTGGTCCTTGGCAAAATGTGGATAGAGAGTTAGTATGATAAATTTTTCTTCCTACTGTAGATTTTTTTAATTTAATTTTTTTTAAAACTTATAATTTTTTAAAAAAAATTATAAGTTTTAAAAAATCTGTTCGTTAGCAGATAAAATATTAATTATATTTTAAAATAAATAAAGGGAAATCTTTCTTGAATTTTTCTTTTTTTACCTTCCAGATTGTCTAAAAACGCTTGATGTTTCTCTGAATTTTCGTCAAAAGGTTTGTGCAACAATCCTTTTTGAATGCTTTCTATTTCATTCATTATTAGAATAGATTCCTGAGAAAACCAAGTAGCTATGAATTTCTCCCAAATATATTGAATTGCAATTTGATTGGGATGAATCATGTCTTCCCCATAAAAACGATAATCGCGCAATTCGTCCATCATGATTTCATACGAAGGAAAATAAAAAACATTTTTATCTTTTAAAATGGTATGAATTGCAGCAATTAAAGGTGCTTTACTTTGGGTATTTTCCACAAAACCATCTTTCAAATGTCTTACAGGTGAAACTGAGAAAATGAGCGTGATTTCAGGGTTTATAGATGTCAGAAAAGAGATGATATTTTCAATACTTTCTGAAATTTCGTTTATTGAAAGCAATTCTTTGACAAATTTATTTTGTGGAATTTTATGACAATTAGCGACAATTTCATCAGTTTCAGAAAAACGATATACCCAAGAAGTTCCAAAAGTAATGATGCAATGAGTGGTATTTTTGAGCGCTAAATGGGTTGATTCAATTCTTGAATTTAGGTTGGATAAAAGCGTTTCTTTGTTTGAAGAACTCAAACTGGAATGAGCGTCAAAGCAATGCCAACGTTCATTTTCAAAGAAAACATCGTCGTTAGAAAACACTTTTTTCGAGACGACTTGATGGATAAATTTCTCAATCGCCTTTGGGTGAAAAAAAATTCCAAAAGGATTTTGCAAATTTTGAAACTTAAAATAATCAAATTTCTCGCCGATATTTTCAGAAAAACAAGAACCCAACAACACCATTTTTGAATGGTAATTGATGGGCTTTTTCAATTGTTTTTGAAGCGGAATTTGGGTTTGAAGTTTCATCCTATTTTACATATTCCTTTGCTCTTTCCAACACTTTCGGAATTCCTCCAGGATTCTTTCCTCCTGCAGTGGCAAAGAAATTTTGACCACCCCCACCACCGTGAATAAGCTTTCCTAATTCGCTCACTACTTTTCCTGCATCATAAGCACGTTCATTTGCCAATTCTTTAGAAATATAACAGGTAATCATGGCTTTGTCTGGAGCTTGAGAAGTAGCAAAAACTAAAAACAAATTTTGGTGTTTTTGCCCCAAACCAAATGCAATATTTTTAATGCTATTCGCATCCAAATCAACTTTGGTTGCTAAAAACTGAACACCATTAATTTCTTGCAATTGATTATGAATGGTTTCTGCGACAGTTGCAGCTTTTTCTTTCAATAATTGTTCGATTTGTTTTTTTAGAACTGCATTCTCTTCCTGTAAATGTTGAACAGCTTTTACGGGCTCCTGAGCATTGTTCAATACATTTTTTATATCAGTAAGTGTCCTGTGCGTATCAACATAAAAGTTTTTTACGGCTTCATTAGTTATTGCCTCAATACGTCTGATTCCTGCAGCGACTGCACCTTCTGAAATAATTTTAAAATGCCAAATATCACTCGTGTTTTTCACATGAATACCACCACAAAGTTCTACTGATTTTCCAAATTTAATGCTTCTAACAGTGTCTCCATATTTTTCGCCAAAAAGCGCCATTGCTCCATCTTCAAGCGCTTCTTTAAGTGGAATATTCCTTTTTTCTTCTAATGGAAGTTTGCCTTCAATACGCGCATTTACAAAGTTTTCAATATTAAGCAATTCATCAGCAGTTAGTTTTGCAAAGTGCGAAAAATCAAAACGCATTGAAGCAGGTTTTACTAATGACCCCTTTTGTTCCACATGCGTACCTAAAATAGTCCGCAACGCTTGATGCAATAAATGCGTTGCAGAGTGATTGCTTGCAGATAATTTTCGATGTTCACTACTCACAACTGCTTGAAAAACAGCATTGATATCTTTTGGTAGATTTTTGGTATAATGAATAATTAAGTTGTTTTCTTTTTTGGTATCGATGATGTAAACCAAATCTCCTTGATCGTCTTTTAAAAATCCTTCATCACCCACTTGGCCTCCTCCTTCAGGATAAAAAGGCGTTAAATTAAACACCAATTGATACAATTCTCCTTCTTTTTTGGAGGTTATTTTTCGGTATTTGGTGATGTTAACTTCAGCTTCTAAATAGTCATAACCAACAAATTCTTCAAATGCATCTTCTCTAATTACAATCCAGTCTTCAGTAGTAGATTCACTTGCTGCTCTTGAACGATTTTTTTGTTTTTGCAATTCTTCTTGAAATCCTTTTTCGTCTAAAGTAAATCCTTTTTCAGCTAAAATTAACGAAGTTAAATCGATAGGAAAACCAAATGTGTCATACAATTCAAAGGCTTTTTCACCAGAAATTTCAGTCGATGTTGCTGACGAAATAATGCCATCCAACAACAATAATCCTAGCTCTAAAGTTCTTAAAAATGAAGTTTCCTCTTCTTTAATTACGTTTTCAATCAGCTGTTTTTGGTCTTTCAATTCTGGAAAAGCAACCCCCATTTTTTCACTCAATACGGTTGTCAATTGATACATAAATGGTTCTTTTTTGTCAAGAAAAGTAAATCCATAACGCACAGCACGTCTCAAAATTCTACGAATTACATACCCTGCACCAGTATTGCTAGGCAATTGTCCATCAGCAATTGAAAAAGCTACTGTTCTAATATGATCGCAAATTACGCGAATGGCTATATCTTGTTTTGGATTGTTGCCATATGTGGTGTTTGTAATGCTTTCAATTTTTCTGATAATTGGCGTAAAAACATCGGTATCATAATTGGATTGAACACCCTGTAAAACCATACACAAACGCTCAAAACCCATTCCTGTATCAATATGTTTATTGGGTAAATTTTCAAGTGAACTGTCTGCTTTTCTATTGAATTGCATAAACACCAAATTCCAGATTTCTACCACTTGAGGATGGTCATTGTTCACCAAATCTTTGCCATCAATTTTCGCTTTTTCTTCTTTTGAACGAATATCTACGTGAATTTCAGAACAAGGTCCACAAGGTCCTTGATCACCCATTTCCCAAAAATTGTCTTTTTTGTTTCCTTTCAAAATGCGTTCTTCAGGAATAAATTGCTTCCACAATTCATAGGCTTCAGTATCCATAGGAAGATTGTCTTCTTCACTACCCTCAAAAACAGTGACATATAATATGTCTTTGTCAATTTTGTAAACTTCGGTCAATAATTCCCAAGCCCAAGCAATCGCTTCTTTTTTGAAATAATCACCAAAAGACCAATTGCCCAACATTTCAAACAAGGTGTGATGATAGGTATCATACCCCACTTCTTCCAAATCATTATGTTTGCCAGAAACACGCAAACATTTTTGGGTATCTGCAATTCGAGTGTTTTTTGGAATTCCGTTTCCTAAAAAAAATTCTTTAAACGGTGCCATTCCTGAGTTTACAAACATCAAAGTTGGGTCGTCTTTAGGCACCAAAGGAGCTGAGGGAACGATTAAATGCAATTTTTCTTCAAAAAAGCGTAAAAAAGTAGCACGAATATCTTGAGATTTCATAAAGAATATGTTTCTAATTGAGGTTGAATAGTGTTAATTTATTTTAAAAAAACCATGTAAAAAAAAGTACTAATAAAATATTTTTTAGATTTGTAAGTTGATTAATATGGATTTTTAGTTAAAAACCTATTTAATAAGACAAAAATAGTACATTTAGCATTATGGCGAAAGTAAAATATTATTACGATGAACTTACATTATCTTACCGAAAAATTAAGGTAAAAAAAGGGGATCATTATCGAAGAATACTTTTTAGTTTTTTGGCGGTTATGCTGATTGCTTTTTTGGGATTTTTTACTTTTAGTCAGTTTATAATGTCTCCAAAACAACGGGCTCAAAAACGAGAGTTGGAAAATTTGAAATTGCATTACGATCTGTTAACCAATCGATTAGAGGAAACTGCTGCTATTTTGGATGAAATTCAACAACGAGACAACAATATTTACCGTAGTTATTTTGAAGCCAACCCTATTACTGAAGAACAGCGAAAAGCAGGTTTTGGGGGGGTTAATAGATACAAAGATTTGGAAGGTTATGACAATTCGCAATTGATTATCAATCTTACTAAAGAAGTTGATATTTTGTCAAAACAATTGGTGGTGCAATCAAAATCATTGGACGAGATTGTCGCTTTAGCAAAAGACAAAGAGAATATGTTGGCGTCAATTCCAGCAATTTTACCAGTAAAAAAGAAAGACTTTTATGTAGCTTCAGGGTTTCAAATGCGAATGCACCCTATTTTGAAAATTAACAAATTCCATAAAGGAATGGATTTTTCAGCAGCAAAAGGAACTCCCATTTATGCCTCAGGAAATGGCAGAGTTATTTTAGCTAAAAGGAGCAGTACTTACGGAAATGTTGTGTACATTAGTCACGGTTATGGATACCAAACAATTTATGCGCACATGAGTAAAATTGCCACTGTTAATGGAAAATATGTTAAAAGAGGTGACTTAATTGGGTATGTTGGCAATACCGGATTGTCAGTTTCTCCTCATTTGCATTATGAAGTGTTGAAAAATGGAGTTTCTTTGAATCCGATTAATTTTTATTATGGTGACTTAACCTTAGAAGAGTTTGCAGCATTGCAAAAGGCATCAGAAGAAAGTCAGTCTTTAGATTAACATATATGTACATAGATTTACCCGAAAAAAGATATTATAAAATTGGCGAAGTTGCACAGGCTTTTCAAGTTAACACATCCTTAATTCGTTTTTGGGAAAAAGAGTTTGATGTTTTAAAACCCAAAAAAAACGCCAAAGGGAATCGTCTTTTTACACAAGAGGATTTAAAAAATATCAAGATAATTTATAATTTGGTCAAAGAAAATGGCTTCACTTTAGAAGGGGCAAAACAAAAATTGAAAAAAAATCCGGCAGGAACTTTTAATAGTCACGAAATTATTAGCAGATTAGAGGCAGTAAAGGCAGAGCTGATTAAAATAAAAAATCAATTATAAATTGCATCCCATAAACGAAAAGCTTGTTGCCATAATTGTAACTTTATAACCAAAATCAAACAGCTAAGTTTGGAAAAAATACCACTGAGACCCTAAAAATTTGAGGTATTTAAATGCTTTTTTTGAAGAATTATTGGTTATTAGTAAAGAATAACAATGAAGCTATGACGATTTAAAAAATAATCTGAAATCAGCAAATAAAAAAATTACTTCATCACTATTTAATTTTGGAAATAAGATTTTCATCGCCAAAGATGCAGTCTTAGGTATTGGAAAAGCCTGTGCATTGCAATTTGCCAACAATACCGCTACAGTTGTAGTAGTAGACATCAATTTGGAGAAATTGCAACAATTTGTACAGCAAGGTTATGGAAATATTGTGAATATGGCATCTTTGGCAGGATTGAAAGCGTATCCCAATAACATCAGTTATGGTGTTAGTAAATTTGCAGTTGTTGCCATGACAAAATCGGCTGCTTTAGAATATGCAGATTATAATATCTGAATTAAAGTATTGCGCCCAAGCTATTCAGCATCTCCTTTGCTAAACCGATTGTTTCTTGAATGACTCGAAATAGAAATCATTTTATAAAATGTCAGTCCGATGAATCGTTTTTGAAAAGCAAATGAAATTGCAGATGTGATGCTTTGGTTGGCCTCAGAGAAGACCCAAATTTATAACAGGTCAAACGATTACGTTGGATAGTGGCTTATCATTATAAATTGTAAACTATAATACGTAAATTTGTAAAATAAGATCAATAAAAAAATTAAAATTTAGAGATTATGAAAAAATGGTTAATCCCGGGAATAGTTATTTTTATTGTAGTGTTTGGTATCTACAATTGGGCAAAAGGTTTTAACAACACAGCTGTTGTTTTGCAAGAAGACGCAAAAACAACCTGGTCTAATGTAGAAAGTGCGTATCAACGAAGAAACGATTTGATTGGCAATTTAGTAAAAACAGTACAAGGTGCTGCTGATTTTGAAAAAGAAACCCTAACTCAAGTAATTGAAGCGCGTTCAAAAGCAACATCAACTACGGTTAATGCCAACAATTTAACGCCCGAAAATATGGCGCAATTCCAACAGGCTCAAACAGGTTTGAGTGGAGCCTTGTCTAAATTATTATTGGTGGTAGAGCGTTATCCTGATTTAAAAGCAAATGCTAACTTTTTAGAGTTGCAAAGTCAGTTAGAAGGAACAGAAAATAGAATAAATGTGGCTAGAGACCGTTTCAATGAAGGCGTAAATAACTACAACAAGCACATCAAAGTATTTCCAAATTCTATGTTGGCTGGCATCTTTAATTTTAGCGAAATGAATCGTTACAAATCCAATCCAGGTTCTGAAAACGCACCAGATGTAAACTTTGATTTCAATAAGAAAAAAGAATAAATGTCAAATGTCAAAAGTTGAAGCCTTTTTAACACCTAATGAAGAGCAAGAAATAGTTGATGCTATAAAAAAAGCAGAGAAAAATACCTCTGGTGAAATTCGCATTCATATTGAAGCAAGTACTAAACTTGATCATTATGAGCGAGCGTTAGAAGTATTTTATTTTTTGGAAATGGATAAAACCAATCAACAAAATGGTGTTTTGATTTATGTAGCCGTGCACGATCATAAATTTGTGATTTGTGGTGACAAAGGCATCAATGAGGTTGTGCCTAACGATTTTTGGAATACGACTAAAGAGATCATGCAAGCACATTTCAAAAAAGGAGATTTCAAACAAGGATTGATTGACGGAATTCTCAAAGCAGGTGAAGAATTAAAAGCCCATTTTCCTTGGCAAGTAGATGATGAAAACGAACTTTCTAATCAAATTTCTAAAGGATGATGAACGTTTTTCGCAAATGGGTTTTTTTTATAGGATTTCTATGTTTTTTCCAAACACTGTTTTCTCAGGGATTTAAAATTCCGGAGAAACCATCCTTTCAAACTAGTGTGTATGACTATGTCAACTTACTAACCAAAGAACAAAAATCCAGTTTAGAAAGTAAATTAGTTCGGTATTCTGATACCACATCCACCCAAATTGTAGTTGCCATTATAGCCTCAACTGAAGGTGAAAATATTGCTTATTTAGCAGCTAATTGGGGTGAAAAATGGGGAATTGGAGATGCAGCAAAAGACAACGGAATCTTAGTTTTATTGGCAAAAGATGATCGTAAAATCACCATCCAATCAGGAAAAGGTGTGGAAGAATTCTTAACGGACTTTCAATCCAAACGAATTATTGATCAAGTCATTATTCCAGAGTTTAAAAAAGGCGATTTTTATAATGGTTTGGACTTGGGGTCTGACTATATTTTTAGAACCCTTCAAGGCGAATTCAAAGGCTCACGAAAAAATGATTCAAAGGGTGATTTTCCTTTTGGGGTCATTATTTTTGTGGTTATTGTAATTATCATCATCATTTTATCCTCGAAAGGGAATAACAACAAAGGAGGCAAAAATTACAGACAACCATCCACCCTCGAAAGTATTTTTGATACCATCATTTTAACAAATATGGGCAGAAGAAGTGGCGGTTTTGGTGGTGGTTTTGGAGGCTCATCAGGCGGTTCTTTTGGTGGTGGTGGATTTGGTGGCGGCTTTGGCGGTGGCAGTTTTGGTGGCGGCGGAGCCTCTGGCGGATGGTAAATTGAATGAAGGAAATCAGCATCTTTTTAAGTTTTTTAATCCTATTCAGTCGTCAAAAAAGATCAAAATTTTGGCAAACTTACGTTGTTGACTTCCTTGCCAAGCGTTTTAAACGAAGTTTCAGGGAATGAAAAAATGACCAATAGTCCCCTTATTTGGAGGGTCAATGATTGTCGTAATGTTTCAAAAATTTATGGAGTATCAAAAAAAGGAATATAAAAAAAAGAAGTCACGATTGATGCCGAAAACCATGATTGGGAAGATATTACTAGTGATGAAAAAGGCAATTTATACATAGGTGATTTTGGCAACAATCACGGCAAACGTAAAAATTTATGTATTTTAAAGGTTGCTGGTAATGAGTTAAAAAAGAGCAAAGCTATTGTTGAAATTATCGAATTTTGATCCGAAAATCAACAAGAGTTCCCGCCTAAAAAGAATAATTATTTTTTGATCCAGAAGCCTTTTTTATTTAAAAACCATTTATACATATTTACCAAAAGCAGGGTGAAAGACAAGTATGGACAAACCCTTATGTATCAAATACCTTTAGAATCAGGAAAGCATACAGTCAAATTGGTAGGTGAACTTTATAACGGAGACAGCAGTTATTCTTGGATTACAAGGGCAGATATTTAGGATGACGTAAAAAAAAGTAGTCTTAAATTTCCGAAAAAAACATCATGGTTTTTACCCATTTTATAGGCGTTGCTTTTTTATCAAGTACAATTCAAACAATGCTGTTTAAATACGTATCGCAAGAAGAAAGCATTTGTTTTAAAGACATAAATACTGTTTATATTACCCACGAAAGAACACAATTCAAAGGAGCTAATTTGCATGAGTTTTTTATAAAACAATAAAAATAGTCATTTCAGTTTATTCTTTAAAGCTGTCAATCCTCCTTTGTAAACTTGGTTTTGATTTTCAGGTTTGCGGCAACAAAAACGGCAATCAATAGAACTCTCTCAATAATTGGTGTTTTTTTGAACGAACTAAAACAGGATGGTTGTTTGTAGACTCAAATTAAAAAGGGTTACCTTTTAAAAATTGTTAAACCATCGATATCTATTAAAATAAGAATTTAACAAATCTTTCAGAAATGTGAAAAATCAAAATTTATTTAAAATTAATCTAAATAAGTTTTGCGTAATTGGAAATCTGCTTTTACTTTTGCAATCAAGAATTAATCTAAATAAATTTTAATGAAATACCTTTATGCCCTTCTCGCATTTGGATGCTGTTTTTTTATGAATGCACAAAATCACCATTTTATTTTAAACGATACGATTGTAAAATTAGACACAGTCGTAGTATCTTCCTTAAGGATGAGTCCGGAGAGAATGCCCGAAACCAAGAAAAACACAGTTTATTCTGGAAAAAAAAATGAAGTATTAAAACTTTCTTCTTTTAATGCCAATTTAACCACCAATAATGCTCGAGAAGTTTTTTCGAGAGTACCAGGGGTAAATATTTGGGAAAATGATGGATCGGGAGTACAAATAAATGTTGGAGTTAGGGGTTTAAGTCCCAATAGAAGTTGGGAATTAAATGTTAGACAAAATGGCTTCGATGTGTCTGCAGATGTTTTTGGCTATCCAGAAGCTTATTATAATCCGCCTTTGGAGGCTGTTGCTAGTATTGAACTGATAAGAGGTGGAGCTGCTTTGCAGTATGGCCCCCAATTTGGTGGGATGCTAAACTATGTGCTGAAACGCGAAAACACCAAAAAATTCTCCTTCGTAACCCAAAACACCGTAGGTAGTTATAATTTAATGAGTAGCTACAATGCCATTGGCGGAAAATTAGCTAAATTTTCTTATTATGCCTATAATCATTCCCGAAGTGCAGATGGTTGGAGAGTAAACAGCCAATACAAAGTGCGAAACACCCATTTGTTTTTGGAATATGCCTTTACCGAAAATACCAAACTTTCGGCCGAATATACAAACATGAATTATGAATTGCACCAAGGAGGTGGTTTAACCGACGGTCAGTTTAACGAAAATCCTCGTCAATCATTAAGAGACCGCAATTGGTTTGGCGTTCCGTGGAATGTATTTTCCTTGAACTTTGACACCAAAATTTCAGAACGTTTAAGCTCTAACACCAAGTTTTTTGGTTTGGTCGGAGAGAGAAATAGCGTGGGGTTCACTGCTACCCCAAATATGCCAGATGCGATCAATCCGACATCCAACGAGTATACCAACCGAAGAGTAGACAGAGACTTCTATGAGAACTTTGGCTTAGAAAACCGAAACTTATTGAACTATACTTTAGGAGACATAGAGAATAATTTGGCTTTCGGCGTTCGATTATATCGTGCAAATACCATCCGAAATCAACAAGGACTTGGCACTACTGCTTCAGATTATGATTTGAGTGTGGAAGGAATCTACCCAAGAGCGTTAGATTTTCTTACCAACAATGTAGCTGTCTTTGCAGAAAATCAATTTAAAATAACCGATAAATTTAGCCTCACTCCCGGAGTTCGATACGAATACATTGAAAACACCGGAAGTGGCAGATTTGCTTTGCAATCCGGAAACGAAGTACCGTTTGAAAACAAAAACATTTCTCGAAGCAAGGCTTTATTTGGCTTAGGTTTGGAATATGAGTTTGGTGCTACCAATTTGTATGCGAATATCACCCAAGCATTTCGTCCGGTGTTGTTTTCCGATTTCACTCCACCAGCAGTTACTGATGTAATAGACCCAAACCTTAAAGATGCGGATGGCTACAATGCCGATCTAGGCTATCGTGGGTTCATTAACAATTACATCAATTTTGATGTCAGTTTGTTTTACTTACGATACAATAACCGTATTGGGGGAGTTCGTCAATTTGTGGACAATGACCCAGCCCAAGGAACATTTTTATATCGAACCAATTTAGGCGAAACCGTAAACCAAGGAATAGAAAGTTTTGTGAATTTTAATGTTTCTCGATTTTTGAACATCCACAACACTTTTGGTAATTTAGAGCTATTTGCCACCATGAGTTTTATTGATGCTCGTTACACTGATTTTAGGGTGTTTACTTCTAGTGGTGCTGCACCAAATGTGCGAATCACAGAAAGCAATTTAAACGGCAATCGGGTAGAAAATGCTCCTCGATATGTACATAATTTTGGGTTAGTTTACAGCAAAAATAATTTCTCCTCTACTTTACAATACCGTACTTCGGGGGGTATTTTTACAGATGCCAACAACACTCAAAATCCCTCTGCTAATGGAGTTACAGGCTGGTTAGAAGGCTATGAGGTAATGGATTTTTCTACAGAATACAAATTGCTGAAGAACTATAATATCAAAGCTGGCATCAACAACCTAACGAACCAAATGTATGCAACAAGAAGGGCTGGAGGGTATCCAGGACCGGGGATATTGCCTGGTGAGGGTAGAACATTTTTCGTTTCAGTTGGGGCGAAGTTTTAAGATAAAATACTAGAATGTGTCACTTTTTTTGATAGTGGCACATTGTTCTCATACTTTTTTTAATGAAACATGTAAAAATTCAACAAGATTTGTATGGTCTTTATTTCTTACAAAGGTTTCAATTTTTATAAAAACAAACCCGTTGGGTGTAATTATTTAAAGTAAAAAATATTGATTAGATATTGCTCAAGATACTGAAATTCAGTATCTTGAAGTCG
>Ga0102812_10000290_pt1 | contig 37318 bp, 35 predicted proteins | sample ColrivemetaGS713_FD_79334 | JGI IMG/M metagenome (GOLD analysis project Ga0102812, IMG submission 79334) | Estuarine microbial communities from the Columbia River estuary - Flood tide ETM metaG S.713 | ecosystem: Environmental > Aquatic > Marine > Intertidal zone > Estuary | place: USA...
GACTGGTTTGATCATGCGTGTTATCAATGATACGGGCATTAAAATTATTGAAAACGGGTATCTTGATAAGCCTTTTATCGTATTTTCAGTTCGAAGATCTGAAGGGGAATACATCAGGACAAAATTACTCGGCATGCTTCTGAACAGAGAATTGAGTGACATTTCCGGTGATGAGCAAATTGAAGGTTACACACTGGAGCAATTAAAATAAGATTATTTGAATGATTAAAATAGGAATTACAGGGAATATTGGCGCCGGGAAATCACAGGTTTGCCGAATATTTGAATTGCTGGAAATTCCTGTTTATTATGCTGATCCCCGCGCCAGGCAATTGATGAAATCAGATCCTGAACTGAAAAAAAAGATTCAAAAATTATTGGGTCCAGAATCTTACGATCAGCATGGAGAATTAAACCGACAATATATTGGTCAGATCATTTTTAAGGATAAAACAGCCCTGACATCCCTTAATAATTTGGTTCATCCCGCAGTAGGCCTGGATTTTAACACATGGGCTAAGAATCAAAAATCTCCGTATATTTTAAAGGAAGCAGCGCTTTTGTTTGAGTCGGGGAGTTATAAACAGCTGGATCTAACAGTATTGGTCAAAGCAAGTGAAGCTGTTCGACTGAGAAGGGTAGTGGCCCGGGATGGAATAGACAGGTCTGCCGTGCTGGATCGAATGAGGAACCAGATGGCTGAAGAAGAAAAAGAATTGCTTGCGGATCATATTATTGATAATAATGGTTCGGAGGCATTGGTCGGACAAGTACTTGCCCTCCATCAATTATTTCTGAGCGCCGGCAAATAAAGCCCTATGCGTAAATACGAAAATTTCGAATTTGATCAGGATCAATTGTCAGCGCCCCCTGCGTCTGATACCAAAATAATTTGTGTAATTCCCTCATTTAATGAAGCTGGACTGATCAGGGTACTTGATGCGATGATAAGCTGTGAACCATTGCAGGAAGGAACTATTGAAATCCTGGTTGTGCTCAATGAAGGTGAAGACGCAGACAAAGAAGTGGTCCTGTTTCACGATCAGCAATTTGAGGAGCTCAATAATTTTGGACAAATAAACAATGATGATTCATTTTGCATCCATGTCATTAGGGCAAGAAACCTAAAAGCAAAATTTGCCGGTGTCGGACTGGCCAGAAAGATAGGGATGGATGAAGCAGCGAAAAGATTCCTGTCTGTTGACCGGCCTGATGGAATTATCGCCAGCCTGGATGCAGATGTACGCTTATCCACTAATTATTTTCCCGTTTTATTGTCACATTATAACCAAACGGATTCTTTAAGAGCAGCAAATGTTTTTTTTGAACATGACCTGAGTAGGTCTGAGAATACCCTGGAGAAATCAGGGATCATTCAGTATGAATTGCATTTGCGCTATCATATTATTATGCAAAAATATATTGGTCTTCCATATGCTTATCATACGATCGGAAGTGCTATGTCAGTCAGAGCTTCTGCCTATTTGCGTCATTTTGGAATGAACAAGCGAAAAGCAGGTGAGGATTTTTATTTTTTGCATAAGTATATTAAAACAGGAGATTTTAAATTGATTAAGGAGGCGACTGTCTTTCCTTCTCCCAGGTATTCAGAAAGGGTTCCATTTGGAACGGGTAGGGCAGTTCAGCAGATTGTAGAAAGTAAGGAAGCATATACTACCTATGATCCGGCAAGCTATTTGGTCTTGTTTTCATTGATTGATCGTTTAAATGAAATATATGAAAATCCGGATTCATTAGCCGCAATTGCCAATCCTGAAATATTGGCTTATATAGGAGAGGTCCTCCAGCATAAATTCCTGGAAATAAAGAAAAATACGACCAACTTCAGTTCTTTTGAAAAAAGATTTTTTCAATGGTTTGATGCATTTCAACTGATCAAATACCTGCATCATATGCGGGGTCACGGGCATCCTGATGTTGATCTGAAATTTGCTCTTGCCGTTTTATTTGATAAAATCAATTTGAACCTGCCTGAAGGACAAGAGGCCCAACTGCTTCAACTGAGAAAATATGAGAGACATGCCTAAAAGTTTGGTCTGAATGTATTAAGCGTTTAATTACCCTTCCACATCAGGAATGCCTTTAAAAAACCATCAAGGTCTCCATCCAGCACTTTGTCTGGATTGTTGATCTGGAATCCTGTCCGGTGATCTTTGACCCTTCTGTCATCCAAAACGTAGGATCTGATCTGAGAACCCCACTCATTTTTCATTTTGCCTGCTTCGATCTCACTTTTTGCAGCCAGTTGCTTTTGAAGTTCCACTTCATAAAGTCTGGACCTTAGTAAGTTCAAAGCTTTCTCCCGGTTCATGTGCTGAGATCTTTCCTGCTGGCATTCAGCGACGAGTCCTGAAGGGAGGTGTCTGACCCGAACAGCGGATTCCGTTTTATTAACGTGCTGACCTCCTGCTCCGGATGCTCTGAATGTGTCCCAACTCAAATCGGCAGGGTCTATCGTGACTTCGATGCTATCATCCACAAGCGGATGAACAAATACCGAGGCAAAAGAGGTCATTCTTTTACCCTGTGAATTATATGGACTGATCCTGACCAGTCGATGAACCCCGTTTTCGCCCTTTAACATACCAAAGGCATAGTCACCGGAAACTTCGATCTGTACAGATTTTACGCCTGCTACATCACCGTCAGAACGATTGAGTTCGCTAACCTTAAAATTATTTTTTTCTGCCCACATCAAATACATTCTGAGCAGCATGGCAGCCCAGTCATTACTTTCTGTTCCTCCGGCTCCTGCATTGATCTGGAGTGTGCAATGCAATTCATCTTCCTTTTTATTCAGGGTTGTCCTGAATTCAACATCCTCGAATATCTCTTCGGTTCGGGTGTATTGCAAGTCCAGGTCTTCTTCTGTAACCTCCCCTTCCTGATAAAATTCATACATCACTTCAAGATCATTTATTTTCTCCTCAAGCTCATTGAATTTCTTTACCCAGTTTTTTGAAAGTTTGATGGTTTTTAGAATGGCCTCTGCGTTTTTTGGCTCATTCCAAAAGTTGGGATCCAGTGATAATTGTTCTTTTTCTTCGATATCGATCAATTTTCTATCGATGTCAAAGATACCCCCTTATCCGTGTCAACCGACTTCTCAACGATTCTAGTTGTTCTGTAGTCATCTGCCCTTTTTTATAAATTAAATCTTGTGATCCGACAAGAAATCCGGACCACAAGATTTAATAATTTAGAAAATATGTATGCTCTTAATTATTTGCATATTCAATATAGAATACCAACATCGCCTGCTCAGGAATTCTTGGAGGTCTTCCTGCTGCACCGTATGCCAGTTCGAATGGAATAAAAAATACAGCTTCTGTCCCTTTATTCATAAGCAATAAAGCTTCGTCCCATCCTTTTATTACGCGACCCTTACCTACTTCGAAAGAAAAGAAATCTCCTCTTTGGTAGGAGTTGTCAAACATCTCACCATTGCTCTCAAGTATACCATAATAATGTACACTAACAGCATCGCCTGTGTTTGGTTTTGCTCCGGTTCCTTCCTTTTCAATCACATATTGAAGACCACTGTCGGTTGAGATCAGTTTATCACTCAAACTATTGTTTTTGTATTGTGCTAATAATTCAGCGGTTCTGGCAGCAACCGTCGCTTCTTTTGCTTTTGCGATTGATTTGGATTCTTCATTTGCAACTTCCATTTTTTGGGCTCTTGCTTGTACCTCTTCTGCTGAAATGACCTCTTTTATTAAAATTTCGTAGGTCAAGGTATTCATTCCCAGTATAGCAGGATTCATTTTTTCAATTGAATCTAATGTATAAACCAAAACAGCACTGTCTCCGGGTACCAAAAGGGTCAGCAGTTCGTCAACAGGACTATCTTTCCTCAATTTGCTTGAATCTGCCGGGATTTCAAATTTTCCGTAATCCATTTCACTTGATCTGTCGAGAAGTACTTTGCCATTATCTCCTTTGATAATCAAACTGAAGACACTGAAATCACCAGGTTTCCCAACTTCTCCATCACCTTTCTTAACCAATGTGTATGTCTGATCTGAAAATTGTAATGGTAACTCTTTCGGGTCTTGTCCACCTTCATTACAAGCAGCAAATACAAATGCTATTAGGATAACACTATAAATAATTTTTTTCATTTTGTTCTATTTAATATAATTTGGTAATATTGATTTGAATTTTTTAATAACAGCTTCCAGATTGCCATAGGCCGCTCCGCCGGATGCATTTTTATGTCCGCCTCCCTTAAAATGATCTCTGGCAATTTTCTGAACAGAAATATCTGCTTTTGAACGTAAAGAAAGTTTAATAATTGTGGGTTGTTCTGTAATTAATGCAGCAACCTCTACACTGTTGATCATCATCAGATAATTGACAATGCCTTCGGTATCTCCCCGCTGAATGTCATAAGTCTTATAATCTTCTTTTGTGAGCTTGATGATCCCCGTTTTGTATTCAGGAATGATCTCCATTCTATTAGCCAGACAATGCCCCAGCAAACGGATGTACTTTTCTGACTGCCTGTTATAGATCTTGTCCTGCAGATCATTCAGGTCAGGTTCATATTTCATCAATTCTCCTGCGATCTTGAAAGTGGTTGAGGTGACATTGTATTTGAATGATCCGGTGTCAGTAATAATTCCGGTGAGTAAACAAGTAGCAATTTCGTGATTCAACCTGTTATGAACGCCCAGCAATTCGAAGAACCGAAAGACAAGTTCAGAAGTAGAACTGGCAGTTGAATCTGATAAAACAAAATCAGCGAATGGTTCCGGATCAAGATGATGATCAATATGGATCTTCATTGCCGGGTGGTCAACCACAAATTCTCCCATTTTGTCAATCCTGTCAAGTCCGCTGAAGTCAAGAAAAAACATCAGCTTCGCATTTTTTATCTTTTCAATTGATTTTTCCGTTTCAAAATCAAAGATAATTGCATCATCACTTTTGGGAAGAAAACATAAGGTCGCAGGGTATTCACTGGGGTAGATAACCGAAACCGTATGGCCGGTATTCTCCAGGAATAATTTGAGAGCCAAAGATGATCCCATCGCATCTCCATCCGGATTCCGGTGAGAAAAGATTACGACATCTTTCGGACTTTGTAAAAATTGAACGATTTCTAAAATACCTTCCATTTAAATGTTTGAAATTATTAAATGTTGCGCAATATTAAGAAAAAATGGTCAACACATTAGCCATATTAAGTATATTATTAACTTTGCGGGCTAATTAAAAAAATTAATGACCTATGGCAGGAAATAGAACTTTTACAATGATTAAACCTGATGCTGTTTCAGGTGGGCATATCGGTGCCATTTTAGCGCATATGAATAAGGGCGGATTCAGGATTGTAGCGATGAAATATACCAAACTGACCAAGGAAATGGCTGGTAGATTTTATGAAATTCATAAGGACAGACCATTTTATGATGAATTATGTACATTCATGTCTTCAGGCCCAATCGTTGCAGCCGTTCTGGAAAAGGAAAATGCAGTTGCAGATTTCAGAAAACTGATCGGGGCAACCAATCCGGCAGATGCAGAAGCAGGTACAATTCGTGCATTGTATGCTAAGAGCTTAGGTGAAAATGCAGTTCATGGTGCAGATTCTGACGAAAATGCAATCATTGAAGGTAATTTTCATTTTGCGCAGACAGAGATGTTCTAATTTAAGAACGTACAAGATATTAATCCCGGATCATGAATTTGATTTCGGGATTTTTTATTTTATACTCAAATCTATTCAGGCGACACGATTTTTATATTTGTTTATTACCAATATAATTGGTAAATGTCTTATTTTGCTAAACAACAAAATTAGAAAGTATCACTGCCAATAATAAAAATAGAATTAAGCTGATTGAATGTCCCAGGGATGCGATGCAGGGACTTTCTGATTTTATTCCTACCAGGAAAAAAGCAGACTATATCAACCAATTGCTTAAAGTCGGATTTGATACCATCGATTTCGGGAGTTTTGTTTCACCAAAAGCCATTCCGCAACTTAAAGATACGGCTGAAGTTTTGTCCTTGCTGGACCTGTCTGAAACACAAACTAAATTATTGGCTATCGTTGCTAATTACCGCGGCGCCATAGCAGCTTGCCTGCATCCTCAAATTCATTATATAGGTTATCCTTTTTCAATTTCTGAAACCTTTCAGCTAAGAAATACCAATGCCAGTATTGGCGAATCTTTTGCGATCATTGAAGACATACAGGAACTTTGTATTTTGAATAAAAAGGAACTGGTCGTATATATCTCAATGGCCTTTGGCAATCCCTATGGCGATGAATGGAGTGCAGAGATCGTTCACCACTGGATCAAAATGCTTAGTGGACTGGATATTAAGATATTTGCTATGTCTGATACCATTGGCGTATCAACACCTGACAACATTGAATATATCTTCAAAATGTTGATACCTAAATTTAAGAACATAGAAATTGGTGCTCATTTCCATTCAAGACCTGCTAATTGGTCCGAAAAGCTGGAGGCTGCCGCCCAATCAGGGTGTACCCGTTTTGATGGTGCAATCAGAGGTTATGGAGGTTGTCCAATGGCAAAGGATGACCTGATCGGCAACATGGCTACCGAGCAAATGATAGGTTATCTGGACTATTATAAATACCCCCTGAATATAGATCACGAGGCTTTTAAAATAGCGATGGAAATGGCAGCAAAAATTTTTCCATAATGAAACATATTTTACTCCCTCAATCGTTCTTTTTATAATATTCATTTCATATAAATTAACTATTTTCAAAATTGATCAAATGATATTTGAAATAGAATTCGGAACCCCCTTATACGACAGTTCAGTGCATTTAAGAGATCTTATCCTCAGAAAACCGCTGAAGCTGGAATTTACCCCGGAACAACTGGCCGAAGAGTATGATTCATTTCATTTTGCTTATTTAGACGACGATTTTGATATGCTTGGATGCCTCGTAATGAAACCGGAAGACAACAATTCTGTCCGAATGCGTCAGGTCGCTGTAAGCGATTCATATCAAAAGCAGGGGATAGGAACAGCCATGGTCATTTATGTGGAAAAATGGGCCAAAGAAAGGGATTTTAAAACCATCATTCTACACGCCAGAGATAATGCGATCCCATTCTATGAAAATCTCAATTATAAAAAAGTCGGTAAGCCTTTTTATGAGGTTGGGATCGAGCACTATTTTATGAAAAAAGAATTGTGATCAATTGCAATGAATGACATTGTTTGGCTATAAATTGCAATAACCGGCCTTCTTCAGACTTCATTAAGTGAAAAAACATATATTTGCAAAAATAATTTGATTGAAATGAGCAGCGAAAAACCGGTAAAAAAGAAAATAGTAGTTACCAAATCACAAGAAACCAAATCTCCAGCCAGAAGATCTAAAGTGTCCGGTATTAAGACAGTAGAACCTGTTGAAATGCTTTTTAAAAGAAAAAACTTTTATTTTTTATTCGGAGGTTTGTTATTAATTGCGCTTGGACTTTTGCTAATGTCAGGCGGAAAAATGCCAAGCACTGAAATCTGGGATGAGTCTTTGATTTACAGTTCCAGGAGAATAATTTTAGCACCTATCGTAATATTGGCAGGACTCGGTGTAGTTCTGTATTCCATCTTTAAGAAATAATTTCTGTTATGAGTGAAATGATTAAAGCTGTATTACTCGGTATAATACAGGGCTTGACCGAATTTCTGCCTGTGAGCAGCAGCGGACATCTTGAAATTGCAAAATACCTGCTGGGAACCAATTTCGAAGGAGATGAAAGTTTGTTGATGTCTGTAGTTTTACATGCGGCCACCGCCCTCAGTACGATTTATGTTTTCAGAAAAGAGATACTTGAAATATTTAAAGGATTATTGAATACAAAGTGGAATGCAGATAAGAAATTTGCTTTGATGGTCATCCTATCAATGATCCCTGCCGGACTGGTTGGGTTTTTTCTGGAAGAGGAAATCAGTGCATTGTTTGATGGCAGAATTGTTTTTGTCTCACTTATGTTATTCGTAACGGCTGCTTTATTGCTCATTTCGGATTTTGTGGAATCAAAAAGAAATGATGTGAAATATGGGAATGCTTTTGTTATTGGAATTGCTCAGGCTATAGCTTTAATACCAGGAATATCCAGATCAGGCGCTACCATATCTACTGCGATCATTCTCGGCATTGATAAAGGCAAAGCAGCTGCATTTTCATTTTTGATGGTTTTACCCCTGATATTGGGAAAGATGGGCAAGGACATTTTGGATGGGACATTATCCGCTAGTCACATATCAGGCGCTTCATTGTCCGTAGGATTTCTGGCAGCATTCATTGCCGGCGTTTTTGCATGTACCTGGATGGTTAAATTGGTCAAAAACAGTAAGCTCCGCTATTTTGCCTACTATTGTATAGCCGTAGGAATCATTGTTATTGTTACATTTTATTTGAGAAAATGATACTTAGTTCAAAAGACGCTTTGGAGAATGTTGACTTTCTGGAGGGGGTTACGCTATTGGTTGATAAACCCCTGGAATGGACTTCATTTGATGTGGTGAATAAGATCAGATTTTCTTTAAAAAAGAAACTCAGCGTAAAAAAGATCAAAGTGGGACATGCCGGGACCCTCGATCCCCTCGCCACCGGTTTGTTGATCATTGCCATAGGAAAAGACACCAAAAAAATTGATCACTACCAAGGACAAGTAAAAAAATATTCTGGTACCCTCCGATTGGGAGCCACTACAGTTAGTTATGACAGTGAATTTGAACCGGATCAGCAGTTTGAAACCGGTCATATCACAACCGACCTGATCGAAGAAAAGAGAAAAACATTCATCGGTGCCATCGAGCAATATCCACCTGCATTTTCTGCGCTTAAAGTGCAAGGGCAGCGGGCATATAAACTTGCGAGAAAAGGGATTCAGCCTGAACTCAAATCCAGGATCATCAACATATATGATTTTACGCTTGAACAAAAGCAATTTCCGGATCTTGAATTCAACGTAACTTGTGAGAAAGGGACCTATATCAGATCCCTGGCCCATGATTTTGGAAAATCCCTTGATTCCGGAGCTTATTTAATTCAATTGCGGCGAGAAGCCATCGGAGATTTTAATGTGAAAGATGCTTTTATACTGGATGAACTCATTGAGTTATTGGCATAAAAAAACCCGCAAAAATGCGGGCTTATTTATAATTAAGCTTCTTGTTCTAACGGAGGTATTCTCAAAACCTGTCCGGGGTAGATCAGGTCAACATTCTTTAACATAGGCTTGTTTGCTTCAAAAATAATATTGTATTTCATAGCGTTGCCATAATGTTTCTTAGCAATTTTTGACAGAGAATCACCACTTTTTACTTCATAGAATACAGCCTCCGGCTCCGGGATTGTAACTTCAATATCCTCAACTACAGTTGCGATACCAGCCACATTACCTAAAGCCAAAATAATTTTTTCTTTTTCAGATTGATTTTCTACGACCCCTCTGACAACCACCTGATCTCCTTCAAGCTCAAGCACCAGGTCTTCGATCTTTAATCCATGTTCCTGGATTGCATTTTTTAGATTATCTATCTGTGAAGTTTTGTTTTCTTCTGTTTTATTCCCCAAAAGTTTAGCTCCTGCGTTTTTTAAAAAAGAAAATAGTCCCATGTGTTTTAATTTAGATTTTAGAATGATTAAAAACTATACAACGACAATAAATTTTAAAAAATTCACTTTTTAGAAAAAAAATAGTTTATTTAACTTTTAAAGTTTTGATGAAATGAGCTTGGTAAACTGAAAAATATACAAAACCAATTCAGATCCCTTTTGTTAAAAACTTTTGAAAACACGGGCAAAAGAAAAACCAGGGGCCTGAATATTCAGGTCCAGAAAATAGCCATAGGGCGTTTGAGAAACTTCAAATCCTGAAAGCTTTAATCTTTCTTCCATCTCATCTAAAAAATTTTGCGAAAAATCAGCGGATGCTTTACTTTCGGATAAATGGCTGAAGGAATGCAATATAATATGTTCAAAAGGATGTTTTCGGCTCAACCATTTAATGAAATTGCTTGCCTTTTTTAAAGGTGGTTTTAATTCATCGTGCTCTTCCATTTGAATAAAAGCAAGCTGAACATTTTCAAAAGATCTTTTTTCTTTGAGATCAGGTACAGTTTTAAGTGATTTTAAAGCAGTATCATATGAAAAAGAAGAGCTGTATATCATTAGTATTTTCATATGTTCCAATATTTTATTTTTATTTGGATTGAACATGCTTTATGAAATAATGCAATTTCCATAGGTCAAAATAGCGCATAGTTGGTCCGGTCCCGAATAGATTCTCTTCAAATTTTTCAATTCGCTTATCCAGGAACCGGTAGGTGGTTTTATCCAGACCAAACTTTTGTAAGTTTTTATAGAAAAGGATCAACCGGGTATCCAGGATCTCTTTTTTATGATAGGATATGATCAGATTATCCAGGGCATTCTTTGTCTTATTGAAAAATACTTCCACATTCTCAATTCCTGTGTGGATCAATGGATTGTCAATATGTAAAATAGGTATTTTTTGTTCTGATAACTTTGTTGCAAAAATGGTGTCCTCGTATCCATATCCATCGTGTTTTGCATCAAATAAGATGGATTCAAATATTTTTCTTGGAACGATGAAATTATTTGACATGAAACGCATGTATTTTCTTTTATTCCTTTTTTTTGCCGGCAGGGCTTCTCTACTTGTACCGTAAGTCCAGTGAAATATCTTTGATTTGGATTTCGGTTTTCTTTTAACGTAGGATCTTCCACCATAAATAACAGTATCTTGCCTAAGGTAAGGCAGGTAATTTTTTATAAAAGATTTGTTGGGTAATTTTGAGTCAGCGTCTATAAATAAAAGGTATGGATGGTTTGAATACCTGGCCAGCGCATTTCTGATTCCGGCACGGCCTTTGTTTTCATTCAATTCTACATAGCTGACCCCAAATAATTGGGAGATTGGTTTGTTCTTGTTCTTTACAGAATCCCTCGAGTCATCATCGTAACAAAGGATTTCAAAATTTATATTAGCTTTGGTACATTGTAACTGCAAGTTTACAACAAGTTTGGTGACATTGATATTATATACCGGGATCAGAATTGACAGCATCAGGCAAATATAATTTTTTTTATAAAAATCGAACACGAAATCCGCATTGCATGCGAAGCATTTATATCATTAGACATGGGCAAACTGAATATAACAGGCAAGGAATCCTTCAGGGGAGGGCAATAGATGCGCCGCTAAATAATACAGGTGCTCTACAGGCGGAGTCATTTTATGAGGCGTATAATAAAATTGGTTTTAAAAAAATTATTACTTCGGATCTCCAGCGAAGTATTCAGTCTGTTGACCAATTTTTAGGTTTGGGTATCGAACATGTGATCGATGAGAGAATAACAGAATTTTCCTGGGGAGAAAATGAAGGATTGCCACTAAATGAAATTGTCATTGATAATTATAGGGAAATGCTGAATTCCTGGAAAATCGGAGATCTGGATGCTAAGATTCCCGGTGGTGAATCGGGGAGAGAACTTCGGGACAGAGTGCATGATTTTATCAAAGAAATAAAAGAACTTGAAGATCACCCTATACTGATATGTACGCATGGCCGAACCCTCAAAATGCTCGTCGTTGAAATGTTGAAAAAAGACCTGGAATATATGGAAGAGATAAGGCATTCCAATATGGCATTATACCTATTCCGGCAACAGTCTGATTCTTTTCAATTGATCAAAGAGAATGACGTTTCACATCTGGCGCCATCCCTGCAGGAAAATGTTTATTGGGATAAATAAACCCTGAGCAAATTTATGTAATATCCTGCTTCAAAAAGTTAGTTAAAATTGAATGTGTTCAATGACCTGACAACAATCTGTCGTCCCGCCGGGACTTAAATTTAATTAGATCATTTTATGTTCCAGGGGTTCATAAGCTATCAACGGACCGTCGTCACCCTGAGACTATTTTTTACAATAAAACAATTCCTGTCACTTTTGCTCAGGCTATCGTCCGTCCAGACTGCAAGATTTATGTTGGGATTGCCTTGTAAATTATGTCTGTTTTTTTAGTAAAACTAGCCGCAACTCCATTCTCAATACAACTACCAGCAGGACGAAATATTATTGCAAGGGATGTAAGAACCCGGATAGATTTTGAGATAAAAATTATTGCTCCATCAGAGCGAAGGCCCAAACTATCCCCTCAAATAATTCCGGTATATAGTCCTTATCCGGCTCATTCTAATTACGCTTCAGTAATTTCAGATATTATAGTCTAAATGCAAAACCCCTTGATGAATTTATTCAGTAAACATTAAAAATACTTTAAGGCTGAACATATATCATTTAATAAATTTTATATTCGTTTTTCTAATTGTACACAGATGAAATTCAGACCGGGAACCATTTTGACATTGATCAGTTTGACGATTACGCTCTTTCTGATCGGCTTTTATTTAATATTAGCCACCCACCTGAATAAACTCGAGGATCTGGTCAATGAAAAAACACCTTTTGTACTGGAATTGAAGGATAGTCTGGTTCAGCAAGATATACTTGTGCTCGAACAGCTGTTGCAATCCAGACCTTATTTAATTGCCTCCAGTTATGAATACATTCCAAAGGAAAAAGGACTTAAATTATTGGAAAAAGAATTTGGTCAGCAGATACTTTCAGATACGACAAACAATCCGCTCAATGATGTGATCCGTTTTAATCTTCAGTCTGACTTTATTACGTCAGGAAAGGTAAATGGATTGATTGGTGAATTACTGAAAATGCCTCAGGTGAGGTACGCTTATTTTGAAGAGCAACAGGTGAGCAGCCTGAAATCCAATCTTAAAAACCTGAATCTTATATTATTAATTTCAGGATTGATATTCATAGGAATTTCTATTGTTTTAATCTATAACAATCTAAAACTCATTCTGAGGAGTGACCGGCAAATGCTGAAAACGATGGAGCTGGTCGGCGCAAGTCCCGGATTTATAAAATTACCTTATATTAAAAAAAGTATACAGATCGGGCTTTTGGCCGGTTCAATTAATTTTGTTGTGTACATCGTTTTATTTATATACCTCAATTGGCAAATGGATATTTTCGCTCAGTTTTTTGACTTATCCATCACAATATTCATTTTGATATTTCTTATTTTCGCAGGTCTGTTTTTTCCCCTTGTATTCAGTAATGTGTTGATCAACAGATATATTAAAATGTCGGAGTCAAAACGTTTTTTATAAAAGCCGAAGATCTGTTTTAAATAATGGGCTTTTATGAGAATTTGAAATAATTTGAAAGCATATTACTTCCAGGACTATTATTATATGGTTTAATAAAAGAAATATGCGGGATAAGCCAACCATTTTGAATTCTGTTTGGTCTATAAGAAAAAGATAAATATATGCGTGTATTGACAATTGTAACACTTTTAACCTTCATTGTTATTAGCTCCTGCCAAAAGGCGGATTTTGATTTTCCGGGTTTAGATTTGGCAGAAGGTGAGATTACCTTAAATTATGTTGAAACGCAATGTGCTGACCCCTGGCATAGTACCAATGCACTGGATACTAACTGGACAAATGTTGATAAAGTCAACAGGCTTTTATCCTATTTTGAGAATGAGGGTGTGGAAGTGATCGCAGTTCAATATGAATTCAATGAAGATGAAATCATTGCTTGCCTGGAATGTAATTGTGCCAGCGGCGGTGTTTATTACGTTAAAATAAAAAATGATGAAGCTGCTATTGAAAAATTAATGGATATCGGGTTTCAGTTTCAATAAAAAATAAAATGTATGGTTGGTAGACAATTAATCATTTTGATCTTGCTTGTTTTTCATGGATTTTCGTGCACAAATAGCTATATTGATAATTCAGAAGAATGTTTGACAATAGATTTTAATAACACAGTGTTTGCCGAAGGCCCTGTTGATCCGGGAATGATCATTAATGATTGTTATATTCAGGGAGATTGTCTATTGATATCTCTTAGTTATGCAGGGGGATGTACGGAACACAATATTGGAATGGCTGCGATGGGGTGGGTGAAAACAAATCCGGCGCAGGTTGATGGAAAAATAATTCACCAAAATGATGACAGTTGTGAAGCATGGATCACGGAAGAGTTGGTTTTTGACCTTTTACCTCTCAGATATGAGAATGATTCACTGCTAATTATTAATTTGGAAGGCTTTGATAAACAGATAATACATACTTATTCAGAATAAAAACGTGGAGTTTTATAAAAAATCAGAGGAAAAAATAATACAGGGCTGTATTTCCAATGATCGGAGATCACAGGAACTACTGTATAAATATTATTTTCCTAAGATGCTGGGTATGTGCCGAAGATTCACATCTGATGAAGACAGATTGATCAGCATTATTAATGATGGGATGCTTCGTGTATTTACAAATATCAACCAATATGACGGCAGAGGTAGTTTTGAAGGGTGGGTGAGACGGATCGTTTTTAGAAGCTTGTCCAATCATTTCAGAAAGGATGAGAAATATTTGAAATTTATTTTTCTGGAGGAGAAAGATTCGTCTACACAACAGGATGCCTTATCTGAACTGTATTATGAGGATTTAATGCAAGTTGTAGATAGCTTGCCGGATATGATGCGTAAAGTTTTTGAAAGATATGCGATCCTTGGTTTGTCTCATAAAGAAATTGGTCAGGAATTAAATATCAGTGACGGTACGTCTAAATGGCATTTGTCCAAAGCAAGAGAAAAATTAAGAGAAAAATTATTAAAAAAAAATATAGTTTTTAATCATGCCTGAGAATAAAATATTTAAAAACAAAAACTCAATAGAGGAAAGAGGCTGGGAAGACATGCTGGGTAGGCTTGATGATGCGATGCCAGTTGCCAGGGTTTCCTCCGGCAGAGAAAAAATATTGATCCTACTTCTGCTTATAGTGATTGCAGGGATGGGATCCTATATCACTCATTTGAGGTCGGATGGATTCAAGAATATAGATCCCCCTGCAATCGAAAAAGAGTATTTCGCCCAGGGAGAGAAAGAAAATTCAATCGGTATGGAAAATGACCTTTCAGAAGTTTATCAGGTCGAACAAGCTACTGATATTAAGAACGATCGTTCCAGCCCATTGACTAACTCAAAAAAGACGTCTATTGCAGGCAATACAGCAAGTCGCACCGTTAACACAAACTCATACACTCATCAGGTACAAAACACGACTGAAGGTCTTGTGGCTGAATATAAAGGCAATACAGAACTAGATATTACAGGCAGATTTAAATCTGATGAAGCATTAATCGTTTCTGGTCCGTTTCAGTTCATTTCTGCATTGTATAAGCACAAGAACTACATTGAGTACAACGGGTCTGAGGTCCCTGCAATGGGTCTTGATCCAATCTATATCCTAAACACAAAGGAAGCCATTTGCAGGTACAATATTTCAGCTTACAGCGGACTTGTATCTGAAAATGTCAATAGTTTTGGCGGATTGGAAGCAGGCGTACATTTTTTATATAATCTCAATAGAAAATGGGGTTTGCAATCCGGACTTGAATTTCAAATCCTGAATAAAGAAGGATTCTCAAATTCGCTCGCGCTAAGCAGTATTATTAATTCAGGAACACCATCCATTTTGAATGCCCCAGATAAGAATTGGGCTGAAAGTCGTTACCAGTATGATGTTGAGAATAGTGAGATCGTAAATAATGAAGTAGGCGTTGAATACATTACAGGAATCGTGGATCAATTAACATATTTAAGCCTTCCGATAAATCTTGTTTATAAATATAAAAGTGTCAGATTTTTCGCTGGTCCTAATTTTTCTCTTCTTTTGAAAGGGACGAATAAGATCAGGGATTATAATGACACCTATTTTAATACGGTGATCCTGTCCAATAAGGTTTTGGAAAATAGAAATTACTTTAATAGACTGGATGTTGGACTTGATCTAGGATTTGAAATAAAAGTATGGAGGGATCTGCAATTGTACGGAAAGTATAATCATGGTCTGTTTCATGTGATCCGAAGTGGCTCAGGCAAGCAAAACAATGCTTCCTTTAAGGATGTTTATGAAACCATCTATGAAACAAACCTGGATCAGCGAATAGATTATAACAGGTATTTCTCAATCGGTATTAAATACAACTTAAATAATTGCAGATAGGAACTACGTTTTTATCCAGGATTAAATTCAATTTAAGATCATTTGAAACCATATTCAAATCCAAAGGCGATCGGAGAAATGCCATCTGAAACAGGTTTGAACCGAAGGCTGATATCTTCTGTCATATCAAAGTCGATCAGGTGTCTGTCAATGTAAGCGTCGAAAACATTTAAAAGATAAACCCCAATGACAGCAAAAATGGCTTGTTCCCTGCTTTTTTTTGCAGCCAGATAGTATTCATAATTATTCTGATTATATCCCGGTACTTTATCCAGGTAAGAGATATAATAATTTTTTTGTTGTTGATAATAGTCGTTGTTAGTATAAAACAGATATCCTACACCACCCAGCGCTCCGTAAACAAGGGGAATCTTCCAGTACCTTTTATTGTATAGTTGGCCTGCTCCGGGAATGATCAGGGAATAAAGAGCTGCTCTGCCCGGGTTGCCACTGAATAAAACCCTAAATGTATTTTTATTGCTTTTATCAAAAAGACCACTGTCATTTGATGAATTCGTATCAGTTGAGATTGTTTGTTCATCCTCAGTCTCGAATTGCCCGTACATGTAATTCGAATTTGCACAAATTGTTATACAAACAATAATAAAAAGATTTCGCATCATATATGATAAACGTATCAAAATGAATTTAGATTTCAATCTTATCTAAAATGGAGTTTAATTCGTCATCTGAGCTAAATTGTATCTGAATGGAGCCTACACCTTTGGTATTTCTGTTTATTTTGATATTTGCTTCAAAATAAGATTTCAGCTTGTTTTCAATGCTGGTCACTCTTGGATCTCTGTTTTGCGGTGTTCCCGGAACCGTTACTTCAGATATTTTCCTCTGATGCAGTTCAATCTTTTTTTCAAGAGCCCTGACAGACAGCCCGCCAATAAGTACATCCTGATATAATTGTAGTTGTAAAGGTAGCTGTTCGATTCCGGCAAGGATTTTTGCATGTCCCATGCTCAGTCTTTCTTCTTTGAGCCCCTGTTGGATGGTCGGGGGTAATTTCAAAAGTCTGAGATAGTTTGTGATCGTACTTCTGTTTTTGCCAACTCTTTCTGCAACGGTTTCATGGGTCAGATCGAATTCTTCCAGCAGTCGCTTATAGGCAAAAGCTATTTCAAGAGAGTTCAGATCTGTTCTCTGAATATTTTCAACCAATGCCATTTCCATCATTGCCTGATCATCTGCAATTCGGATATAGGCCGGAATATCCACTAGTCCAGCCAGTTTGCTGGCTCGCCATCTTCTTTCGCCTGATATGATCTGATATTGATTTCCACCTAAGGTACGAACGGTAATTGGCTGGATCAATCCAAGGGATTGTATTGAATTAGCCAGGTCAGTCAGTTCGGATTCCTGAAAACTCTTTCTGGGTTGAAAAGGATTTATTTCAATTGAATCAATAGGGATCAAAGCAGTTGATTGGCTCAATTCCTTGATCACTTCCTTTTTCTCGGCTGCATTTTTTCTTTCAATGTTTCCAAGTAAAGCTTTCAGCCCTTTATTTAATTCTTGCTTTTTTGCCATATCATCGTGGATTTTTACTCAATTATTTAGGTTTTCGGTCTTTCCCAAAAATTATCAACTTACAATTGAATCATTGTTTTTTGTAAGTAATTCGTATGCCAAATTTAGGAAATTTTTCGAACCAACGGCAGCGGCATCGTAAAGAAGTACCGGCATTCCCATCATCGGTGCCTCATTTATCTTTGAATTTCTATGTATGATCGTTTCAAAAATATAATCGGAAACAATTTCCTTTATATTGTCTACCAGCATTTTTGCCATTCGTAGTCTCTGATCATACATTGTGATCAATATTCCTTCTACCTTTAATTCCTTATTCATTGAATTCTGAATGATGCCGATCGTGTCTTTTAATTTGCCAAGACCTTCCAGAGAATAGAATTCACTTTGAACAGGTATCAGAACAGAATCTGCAGAAACGAGTGCATTTACAGTTATGAGCCCCAAGGAAGGCAAACAGTCAATGATGATGTAATCAAAGTCTCCCTTTATCGCGTCAACCGTTTTTTTTAGAACGGTTTCCCGTTCTTGCTGTTGAACAAGTTCAATTTCTGCACCAACCAGGTTGATATTAGATGGCAACAAGGATAAATTTGAGACTAATGTGTCAACGATAGCTTCTTTTGGATTTGCTCCATTGACCAGACAATCATAGAGTGTAAGACTTATGTCTTTTTCTTTCACCCCAAGTCCGGAAGTAGCATTAGCTTGTGGATCAGCATCGATCAGCAATACTTTTTTCTCCAAAATGGCCAGCGCTGCTGCTAGGTTTATTGCAGTGGTCGTCTTTCCTACACCCCCTTTCTGATTTGCAATAGCTATTACTTTTCCCATATATTCCTGTTTCGCTTAAATTAATAATGGTTGTTGTTTGCACCAACGGGGCGCAAAAATAATAAAGCTTTGCTAATAAAATGGTTTCACTATAATTTTACTTCAATTATTTCCGGCGCCAGCTTCTGCCTGGTTGAGCTTGTTGTCCATATTGAAAATAAAGACTTTAAATTATTATATGTGAATTTAGAAGGGATTCAGCAACTTAGATGGTGAAAGCTTCTCCAATATCCACCATGACGAGTTCTTTACCCTTGTCAGAAAAATTTTGTTTTGCTTTGTTTTTGTCAATAACAATATATCCAAAAGTGTCAAAATGACAAGCCATTATTTTGTTGCACTCCAGAAAATCACTCGCAATGAGGGCTTCCTCTATCCCCATTGTGAAATTGTCTCCAACAGGAAGGATACAAATATCTGGCGTTGGGCCGAGCATGGGAATCAACTTCATATCCATCGTTAGCGCTGTATCTCCTGCAAAATATAAACATTGTTCATCATTCCAAACCACAAAACCACCCGGGTTCCCAGCGTAAGAGCCGTCAGGAAAAGAACTGGAATGTATGGCATTTACATATTTTACCTGACCAAAATCAAAGGTCCAGCTGCCACCATGATTCATCGGGTGCCCTTCTATGCCTAAATTTCCAAAATAATTAACGATCTCAAAATTGGAAATGATCTTTGCCTTGGTCCTATTAGCAATGGTCTCGACATCCAGAATGTGATCCTGATGTCCGTGCGTTATCAATATATAATCAGCTTCAATCTTATTTATATCGATGTGAGCCGCCAGTTCATTCCCTGAAATAAAAGGATCAAAAAGGAGTTTTTTACCTGATATCTCCACTAAAATGCAGGCATGACCTAAATAGGTAATTTTCATATTATTAAATTTTATAATATTTAAAGATTGCTGTTGTCAAAATGAAGTGCTCATGACAAGAACAGTAGCGTTCATTTTTGATTTCACACCAATTTAATCATCTCTGTCAAACAAAAATAATTCATATTACTTTACTTTGCAATTTTGCTAAACATTTCATATTGATGTTGAGTTGTTTACCTTTGTGGTTGAAATAGACCCAAAACATAAATTGGCTACTAGCCCTTATTAATTAGCATTTTAAATTTAATTATGATATTAGTAATTTCAGGAAGCAATCGTCCGAATAGTAATACGGCTATTATCTCACAATTTGTTAAAGAGCAACTGGCTGAAATGTACGATGGCCAGGTTGAAATGGTTTCTTTGCTGGACCTACAGGATGGATTGGTGAATAAAGAAATGTATGATGCATCCGGACAATCAGCCTTACTCCGTAAGGAACAAAATGAAAATTTCGTTCCGGCTGATAAATGGGTACTTGTCAGTCCGGAATATAACGGTAGTTTTCCTGGCATTGTAAAAGTATTATTCGACGCCCTTTCTGTCAGAGACGCAGACGTGACTTTTCATGATAAAAAGGTGGCTCTGATCGGACTTTCATCGGGGAGAACAGGCAATTGGCTCGGCATGAATCAACTGGCCAGTATTTTGAATTATCTAAAGATGAATGTGTTTCATAATAAAGTTGCCATAAGTCATATTTCAAAGATAATAGAAGATGGCCGGGTCACAGATGCTAAAACAAAAAAGTTCATACACGAACAAATGAATGGATTTATTAAATTCTAATGATTAAATGATCCGATGGAATTAAAAAAGAATAAAGTCAAATTTGAGGATCTGGGCAATATGAGTTATAAGGATGCCTGGGCATACCAGACCAAATTGCACGAGGCTTTAATAGAAAGAAAAAAAACAGATCAAAATGAACCGCCTGTACATTCATTATTGTTTGTGGAACATCCGCATGTCTATACATTAGGCAAAAGTGGGTCTATGGATCATCTGTTGGTCGATGAAGAGCAAAGGGAAAAACGCGGAATTGATTTTTTTAAGATCAACAGGGGCGGGGACATTACTTACCATGGTCCGGGACAGATCGTTGTCTATCCGATATTTGACCTTGATCATTTTAAAAACGATGTTCGCTGGTATGTGGAAACACTGGAAGAAGCGGTCATCAGGACCATGGCAGAATATGGTGTCAAGGCCAAAAGAATGGAAAAACACACTGGTGTATGGGTTGCAACAGAACCTGGCCAGCTAGAAAGAAAAGTTTGCGCATTGGGGGTTCATTTGAGCAGATGGGTGAGTCTTCACGGAATAGCCTTTAATGTAAATACAGACCTTGACCTGTTTAAAATGATCGTACCTTGTGGTATCGCTGATGCAAACAAGACGGTAAGTTCTCTGAGCAGGGAACTGGGGCAGGAGCTGGACTATGATGAAGTGAAGGCGAAATTGAAAAACAACTTAGCCGATCTATTTAATTTGGAATTTGTAAAAGAATAAAAGATTATAAATGAAAGGAAAAACGATTGCAGAATCAAATACGATCATGACTGAATTGATCATGCCGAATGATGCTAATCCGCTGGGTAACCTGATGGGGGGCAATTTGATGCGTTGGATGGATATAGCTGCCGGGATCTGTGCTTCACGGCATAGTGATTCTTTTGTTGTTACGGCTTCAGTTGACCATGTTTCGTTTAATGAAGCGATTCAGGTAGGAGAGGTGATCACATTGAGCGCTAAGGTAACTCGGTCTTTCAATTCTTCAATGGAAATTTTTATCGAGGTTTTTGCTGCAAAAATTCCCGAAAATATTCCCAGAAAGAGTAATCAGGCATACTTTACATTTGTGGCGCTTGATAAAAAAACACTCAAACCTAAAAAAGTCGGTCCGGTGATCCCTTTGACAGACGAAGAACAGAAACGATATGAAGCGGCATTGCGAAGGCGGGATCTTCGTTTGGTTTTGTCCGGAAGGAAAGAAGCAAAAGATGCTAAAGAACTAAGAGAATTTTTCAGTAAACTCTAAACAGATTTTACGGAATAAAAAAGCCACAAAGTGATCAGGATCTGCTTTGTGGCTTTTTTATTTATTTTTATACAATTGGGTGCTAAAAAGAGAAGAAATGTTTTCGGCCGGCACAGGCGGTTTTGGCAAAATAGCCTATTCCCCAGTTTATCTCGAATACGAGTTGTGCGCTTAATGGATTTGTTGTTTCGTATGGATCAAAAGCCGTTACTCTTACAGGATTTGCAGGATATCCTGCCGCTTTACCATCAGCGCTGATCACATCAGTCAAGGCATATTCTACTCTGATCCCTGCGGTTGCCGTAAAGGCTTCTTTTCCGAAGACATACCATCCAAAACCAATAACAGCTGAAGGATAATTTTCAACATAAAATTGAGTTGTTTCAATATTATTGTTTCTTACAATATTCATAAGCGAGAACTTAGGCCCAACTTCAAAATAATTGATCGTTCTGTATAATCTGTATAGGACATAAAGGTCAATGCTCTTCCAATCTACCGTCAAGTCTTCCACATCTGAAAATCCTTCCTTGATATTATAAAATTGCTTGTTTTGGCTATACATCGCGTCCAAAGTAATTCCATGAATGTACCCGAAGTTAAATCCAAACTTGCCTCCGAAGCTGTATCCATTTGATATTTGCTGACTATAATTGGCGTCATTAACAAGATTTTCATTCAAAAGAAATGTGGGTCCCCAACTTCCTTTGATTCCGGCATCAAACCATAATTCCTGTGCATTCATCATGTTCATGCTGAACATGCCGATGACAAACACCAAAAGTAATTTTTTCATTTTCGTTGTAGATTTATAATAAGTAATAAATAATCGCAGTAAAACTAATAAAAAAAATTAGCTAAAAAAATTTAGACTTAGCTTCATTTAGCTAAAAAAATCAAGTTGATCTGGCGTGTTTTAAATGCAGAAATTTGACAATTATGATGTGCGGCTGCAGAAAATGTTTCTTTTAATATTTTAAGGAATGGACCTTTCCCAAAATAGACCGATCGATATTGCCGGGCATTTTGTTTATTTTAAACATAATGAAATAGACAATGAATGCGATCATCGAACCAAGAAAAGCACCTGCTGCAACATCTACAAGGAAATGTTGACCAAGATAGATTCTCGAAATGGCTACCAAAACAGCCAGGAAAAACAATAGAAGTTCGATCAACTTATGATTGAATAAAAAGACAAAGATCGTGAAAAAAGCAAAAGCAGCCATAGTGTGGCCGGATGGAAAGCTCGTAAAAGCACTATGGAAATCATAATCCTGGATGCTGCCCAGTTCTTCCGCCCGATCCAGTGAATTAAAATATAGATACGGACGGGGCTGGTGAAAAGCAATTTTGGCCACAAAGGAAATAAGCATCGTTGAGATACCGGTAAATGCAAAGGCAGCGGCCCACCTGTAGGATTTAAAGAATGCCAGGATCACTACCATAAGGATAAATCCATATTCTTCTCCAAGCATAGTGCTATAAAGAAAAAACTGGTTTAAAATAGGTTCACGGATAGCTGCAAACCAAACCAATTCATCCCCTTTTGGCTGGTAGAACGATAAAATGGTGGTACTACCAATAAAAATCAACCACAAAATGGAAAATAAGATTCGGGACCGGATCATGTTACCGAATTTATGAATCAGCTTCATTCGAATACAGTTTTTTTATAAATTTGAATGCGGTATCAAAATTCATGACCTTCGAATCATTCATGGCTTTAATTGTAAGAAAAAGCGCGAGCGGTGAAAGAACAATCACAGGCAGCCAGGCAGCGGTAATTGGATCCAGGGTCATGCTCCGGCTTAGCTTGTCTCCGGTAATGCTCAAAATAATGAAGCTCATAAAAAATAAAATGGCAAACAATACAGGAAAGCCATACCCCCCTTTTCTGATGATCGAACCCATGGAGGATCCAATGAACAGAAAAACAACACAAATAAATGCCCAGCTGAATTGCTGGTGTAAGCCTAAGATGTAATAGTACCGAGTTTTACTGAATGATTCAATACTGGCAGATACGGAAGTAACCCTGTTTTTGACCGTTTCCACATATCCGGAAGCTACGCTTGCGAGATTGGCCATTTTGGTAGAGTCCAGAGTGGATCTGAAATTTTCATACTTTGATAGATCTGATACATCGTATTGCTGAATGATTTTACGTTTAGCTCTTAATTTGGATCTGGGACTGGTTGCATTCTTCTGACTTGCTTTTTCAGCTTGTTCAACATAATCCACCAGCAATGGATCTATACGATTCAATTGTCGGTTGATCCGCTTGGTCGATGTGTCTATCTGAGCCATTAATTGCACACTGTTCATCAAATCCCTTTTCTTTTGGAAAAGTCTGCTATTGGCTTCTTTCATTGAAAATTCAGATAAGACGAATACTTTCTCCCATTGCCTGAATTCTGTTCGGATAAATGGATAGTCATAGGTTTTACTTGCCTGATCACTTTTTTTCTGTTCCTGATACTGAAACCCATCCTCCAGTTGAATAACGAAAAAATTTTCGTCTTCTGTTGAAAACATCGAACCTTTTCTGGCAGAAATAATATTGAAATTCTGATTTCCAATTTTTGAATGGTTATACATTTTGATATCCTCAATATCTTTTTTGTTCTTCGATTTTTTACCGATCCGGATGGTATATCCATTAAAATCCTTATTGAAAACCTTCTCGTCAAGGGCGATCGTAGGTTTCTTTTTTCGAATGGAAAGCAATTTTGAACTGTAATTATATGCGGCCTTAGGCTTTAGGTAATTGGAAGCCAGAAGTGAAAATAAAAAGGTAGTTATGGCAATGATTATTCCAAACCGCATCACCCTGAAAAGTGAGATGCCGGCAGACTTCATGCTGGATAATTCATATTTTTCGGAAATATTTCCAAATACCATCACAGATGAAATCAAAATGGTAATAGGCACAGCCATAGGGATCATTACCACAGCATAATAGAAAATTAATTCAAGGATGTCTATAATGGACAAGCCCTTACCGGCCATGTCATCGATATTCAACCACAGGAATTGCATTACCAACACAAATTCTGCGATCAGAAAAGAGATGATATACGGAATGAGAAAACTCTTTGCTATGTATTTGTCAATAATTTTCATGAATAGTGTCTATTCGGTTGTAAAGCTACTATTTAAACATGAACGTAAAAAAATGTACTTTGATTTTATTTGAATGCATTATCTAAACACGCCCGAATTCCTTACTTTCGCGGATTATTAAAAATTTGCAGCACTATGAGTTTGAATACAGCATCAATTGAAAGCAAATGGAAAAAATACTGGCAGGAAAACAGTACCTATAAAGTGGAGGCGGATCCTTCTAAACCCAAGTATTATGTTCTGGATATGTTTCCGTATCCCTCAGGAGCAGGTTTGCATGTAGGACATCCCCTGGGATATATAGCATCAGATATTTATGCGCGGTATAAGCGCATGACAGGATTCAATGTTTTGCACCCGATGGGCTTCGATTCTTTTGGATTACCTGCGGAACAATATGCGATCCAGACCGGGATCCATCCCGCTGATTCAACCGCCGAAAATGTTGACCGATATAAAGATCAGCTATATAATCTGGGATTAAATTATGACTGGGACCGACAGGTTGCAACCTCTGATCCTTCCTATTATAAATGGACACAGTGGATTTTCGGTTTACTTTATGAACATTATTATGATACGGCTTCAGATAAGGCGAAACCGATATCAGAATTGGTGCTGGCATTCGGGCAAAACGGAAGTTCTGCTGTAAATGCATCGCATAGTTATGATGGGACATTCGATGCAGCTGTATGGCAGCAAATGTCCATAAAGGAAAAAGATGAAGTGTTGATGAATTACCGGTTGGCTTACAGAAAAGTGAGTTATGTCAATTGGTGTGAAGAGCTGGGGACCGTTCTGGCAAATGATGAGGTAAAGGATGGTGTTTCTGAAAGAGGCGGTTTTCCTGTTATCAAAAAACCAATGATCCAATGGTCATTGAGAATTACTTCCTATGCTGAAAGATTGCTGAATGATATGGACAATCTGGATTGGTCAGAATCTTTGAAAATAATGCAAAGAAACTGGATCGGCCGTTCAGAAGGCGCTCAGGTGTTTTTTCCAATTAAAGACAATGACAAAAAGATCGAAGTGTTCACGACGAGACCTGATACGATTTTCGGAGCTACTTTCATGGTATTGGCACCGGAACACGAGTGGGTTAAGGAGTTAACTACAGGAGAAAGAACAGATGAGGTCAATGAGTATATACAATATGCTGGCAGCCGGTCAGAGATCGAACGAACCAGTGAGAAAAAAATAACCGGTGCATTTACCGGATCTTATGCTTTAAATCCTTTTACGGGAACGCAAATTCCGATCTGGATCAGTGAATATGTGCTGAGCGATTATGGAACGGGTGCGATCATGGCTGTTCCGAGTGATGATGACAGAGATGCAGTGTTTGCCAATAAATTTGACCTTCCTATCATTCAGGTGATCGATAAATCTGCCCACCCGGGAGCCACCAGCAAGGATAAACTTGGGTTGATGGTTAACTCTGATTTTATAACAGGAATGCAGGTGCCAGATGCTATTGCAGCGGTGTTGGGCGCCTTGGAAGAAAAAGGAATCGGGAGCAGACAGATCAATTATAAATTACGGGATGCTAATTTTTCCCGACAACGATATTGGGGCGAACCTTTTCCAATTATTTTTGATGAAGATGGCATTGGAAAACTGATCAAAAAAGAAGAGCTGCCAGTTGAGTTGCCGCCATTGAATGATTTTAAACCGGGAAAGGGTGGTAAATCACCGCTTTCCAGGAACGAAAGCTGGTTGCATGAATATCCCGGATATGAAAGGGAAACGGATACCATGCCTGGATTTGCCGGGTCATCCTGGTATTTTTTAAGGTATATGGATCCAAAAAACGAAGAAGCGTTTGCTTCTGAAGAAGCGATAAAGTACTGGCAGGATGTCGATTTGTATATCGGCGGAACGGAACATGCTGTGGGACACCTGATGTATTCCAGATTTTGGCACAAATTTTTATATGACCAGGGACTTGTACCAACAAATGAACCTTTCAAAAGACTGGTAAATCAGGGAATGATCCAGGGTGTTATTGAATCGATCTATCTTACAAAAGAAAAAGAAAATGGTGAAAATCTGTTTGTAAGTGCTTCATTGGTCGATCATTCGAATCTGGATCTATATGCTAAGATTCCGGTTCATATCGATTTTGTAAACGAATACGGAACGGACAGTTCTCATTTAAATAAGGAAGGATTAACACAATTTGTAAACTGGAGATCGGAATATCAGGATGCAAACTTTAAATCAGAAATGGGTGAATTTAAATTTTCAGAAATTCCTGAGGATTTTACGCTGCTGACGCATTCTGAAGTCGGGAAAATGTCTAAAAGATATTTCAATGTGGTGAATCCGGATGATGTGATTGACATGTATGGGGCTGATTGTTTCAGAATGTATGAGATGTTTCTCGGTCCGATCGAACAATCCAAACCCTGGGACATCAAAGGGATTGATGGGGTTAATAAATTTATTAAAAGATTCTGGAGTTTGTTTGTTGACGAAGAAAATAACTGGTTGCTGACGAAGGAGGAAGCGACTAAAGAGGAATTGAAAATATTGCACAAGACCATCAAGAAGATTCACGAAGACATTAACAACCTGTCTTTTAATACCTCTGTCAGCGCTTTCATGGTCTTCGTGAATGAAATAAAGAAGTTAAATACGAATAAGGAAGTGATTATGCTTCCCGTAATCAGATTGATCGCGCCATTTGCACCATTTATTGCGGAGGAATTATGGAGCAGGGCTGGAGGAGAGAACAGCATTCATCATCAAATAATGCCTGATTTTGATAACAAATTCCTGGAAGAATCTACATTCAATTATCCGATTTGTGTAAATGGTAAGAAGCGGGGTATGTATGAATATCCTAAAGACATGGCAAAGGATGATATGGAGAAAATTGCGGTTGATCTTGATTTTATTCAAAAATGGATCGAAGGGAAAACGATCAGGAAAGTAATAATCGTACCGGGAAGAATGGTTAATATAGTTGTATAAAATTACTGGATACTGCATCTATTTCGGTGTATTTTGCATCAAGTAATTAGAATCACATATCAGAAGAGAGATGATTCATTTCGTTAAATTGATTTACTTTTTTAAGTGTCTTTCGCGGAATAAATAATTATATTGTCATCAAATCATATACTTAGTTTTTAGGTAAAATGCAAAAGATGTTCGTAAAACTATACAACGGGTTAATCCGGCAGGGATTTGTTCTCACACTTATCTTGTTTTTCATTTTAGGGAATGAAACTGAGCTATTTTCAGCGTGTAACCCACCAGTACCTACAAATTATACCAACAGACAATTAACTTCCATTACTGTAAATTGGGCCAACCTTAGTTCCAATGATGCCTGGGAAATTGAGCTGAGGAAATCCGATGATCCGTTTACCGGAAATGCCACAACAGGAACGATCAATGACCTTTTTTATAATTTTCAGGGATTGGAAACAGGAACAGAATACTGCTTCCGGATTCGTGGAATCTGTGATGGAGAGCCAGGTGGCTGGAGTGCTCCGTTTTGTTTTATTTCCACTCTGAATGACAGCAATTCCTGCGGGCTTGGTTTCGAACTTAAAGACCCGACCGGGAATCAGTCCTATGCGGATGCTGATTTTTATTACATAACAGATCAGTTCATTAATGGCGAATTGGGCAAAGATGTTTTTATTAAGGATGTTCAACTCATCATAGAACATAACTGGCCTTCTGATCTTGAGATATTTTTATTTTCACCTGCAGGTAACCGGATCATCCTGAGTCAAAAAAATGGATTCAATTCCGTTCATTATGGAAATCCAGGATCTGAAAGCTGTGATTCAGTTGCTCTGTTTTCAGATGAAGCATGTAATGAGGTAGGGGATCTGCCTAATTTGACAGGTGCCTTCAGACCGGAGGAAAGTTTTCTTAATTTATATGATTCCAGCGCAATTGACAATACATGGAAATTGGTCATCCGGGATCACAATGCCGGTCACTTGGGGAAATTGCATTATTTCCACATCAATCTAGTTGAAACAGATTGTCGTTTGCCGGAGGCTATGTATGTAGAACCTTTCGGGCCAAATGCCTGCAAAGTCAGCTGGGAAAGTGGGGCCCAGAATTTCAACCAGATCCAAATAGAATACGGAGAATCAGGGTTTGAACCAGGAAGCGGGTCTGTATTTATTATTGATAGCGGACAGAATGAATATATTGTTAGTGGTCTTGAATCCAATTCAGAATATGAAATTTATATAAAAAGTATTTGCGAAGGGACTGAATCCTCAATCTCTTGCCCCTTCCCGGTCATTACGGAATGTAACAGTATTTCTCTCAAAGAAGATTTTAACGAGTCAGAGCTATGTGAGCTAGAATGTTCTGTGTCCTGTCTCGTTTCCGGAGCCTGGTTTAATAATTCATTTCCTTATAATCAGTGGTTGGTGAATTCAGGTGCCACGGCAACTGAAGGAACGGGGCCGAAGGAAGACCTTAGTGGTTTTGGTAATTATATTTATCTTGAAAGCTCAGAAAACGAATGTGATTTTGATTCACTCGCCATATTGCAAACAGATTGCATTGAAATATTTTCAAATATGGATGGTTGTGATCTTTCATTCTATTATAACATGAATGGTCCTGACATCGGAAGTTTATCCCTTGAGATCAGTACGGATGACGGGGTCAATTGGACCAGTTTATTTGATGTTGAAGGCGATCAGGGGGAAAACTGGTACAATGTTAATCTGGATTTGCACCCGTATAATGGTTTGGTAGGTCGATTCAGATTTGTCGCCATACTCAAATCCGGCGAGAATACTGATAGGGGTGATATCGCATTGGACGATATCACATTTTATGGAAGCACCCTGGTTGTGGAAGCACAATATCTTTTCTTTGTAGATGAGGATGACGATGATTATGGAGCGGACGATGCATTTTTCTTTTGTTCCAATGCGCTGGTTTCCGGTTATTCCAGGAATAATCTGGATTGTGACGATACAAACCTGAATATAAATCCCGGGGCTGTTGAGATCCCTTGTAATTCCATTGATGAAAATTGCAATGGTCTTGATGATGATTTTCCGGTAGAAAATCCAATGTCTTTTGTCGTTGCTGATCAAATAGATGAAAGTTGTGATGGCTCTGTTGACGGAAGCATTATTCCGGGCGTGAATGGAGGTGAGGCTCCCTATTTGTTTTTATGGTCAGATGGAAGTCAGGATAGTATTTTGACAAACATTGGTGCTGGAAAATACCAGTGTGAGGTAACAGATCAATTGGGTTGTATTCTCGTTTCTGATTCTCTTGAAATAAATGCCGGCTCGCCCATGGATTTCTTTTTGCTGGAAAAATCCATTGTAAGTTGTCAGGGTGCAACAGATGGCTGGATCACGATCGATCATACGGGTGGAGTAGGGCCTTTTATCTATGAATGGAACAACGGAGATTCAAGCAAAAATATTGAAGAACTGGGTCCTGGAAAATATCAGTTAACCATTACCGATCTTGCAGGATGTCAATTGGTATCTCCAGAAATAATTCTTGGTGCGGCAACTAATTTTACAGTCGGAATCCAAATCACTGAACCCTCTTGTACTGGGAACGATGATGGCAAAATAAGGATCATTGGGATTCAAAATGGTCAAAGTCCTTTTAGTTACCAATGGAATACGGGAGATACAACAGATCAAATAATCGATCTGACGGCAGGAAGTTATGCATTGACGGTCACGGATGGTACTTTTTGTTATGAAGTCTATGATTCAATTAATATTATTGATCCTTTGCCTGTGTCGGGAAGCCTGATCGCAAAAGATAATGTCAGTTGTTATGGTGACAATGATGGAGCCATTGAGGTGAATACATCAGGTGGCCATGCTCCATATACCTTTAAATGGACGCGGAATGGTCAGCTTTTCAGCACCAAAGATGACTTGTTTAATTTGAAGGCAGGCGTCTACCAACTCACACTCCGAGATAATAATGCCTGTGAATTCAGATCCGATTCAATTTGGATCGTCGAGCCTGCTGCTATTCAGATCGGTCTGGATACCATACAATTTGCCGATTGCAGCGCTTCAGAAAATGGTATGATCGATGTTAATGTTATGGGTGGGTCAGGTGATTTTCAGTTTTATTGGAATGGTCTGGATCAGGGTGGAGATAGTTATGAAAATCTCAGCCCCGGTTTATATAATGTTGTTGTAACGGATAAATATGGCTGTAAAGGATTTAGGGGAGGAATTCAGCTGGGTTTTCTGGATATTCCACTGGAAACAGAACTCAATCTTCTTAAACCACTCCTTTGTTTTGGCGATAGCTCAGCAAGTGTGGAACTGATCGTTACCGATGCCGAATTGCCCGCAGATTTTAATTGGAGTGCTGGGGTAAAACATGTAAAAGATCAAAGCAGAGATACACTTTATTTTCTAAATTCAGGCAATTATAATGTTACGGTGACAGACGCAGAGGGTTGCGTCGGTATTGCTGAATGGTTGACGATCAGCCAGCCAGGTCCGCTTAATTATGAGCTCTTAGATCTGCAGGAACTCTTATGTGCCAATGATCATTCAGGTTCCATTGAAATTGATGCATCCGGAGGTATATCACCTTATATTATAGAATGGAGCAATGGAGATAAGGGGGAACTCATCAATTTTCTGGATGGTGGATTCTATTTTGCCACGTTGACGGATGAAAATCAATGTACAAAATCTATAGATTCAATTTTTGTTTTTGAACCTGACTCACTTAAAGTGCAGGTTATTACTGAAGCAGCTCATTCGGGATTGAATAACGGGAGTGCAAGTGTTATTGTTTCCGGTGGAACCTCCCCGTATTATTTTCTATGGGATGAAAATGCAGGCAGCCAAACCAGTTCTAAAGCGACTGGATTGGGTAAAGGTGAGTATTGGTGCACACTTACGGATTATCAAGGGTGTGAGAAGCTGGTTTATGTTTATGTTGATAGTGATGATGTGGCCGCGGATGACACAGATCTTTCAAAGGGTTTATTGGTTTATCCAAATCCGGCCTCACGGACTTTACATATCGTTTCGAATATCGAAAATCAATTTATCAGGAAAATATCGATTTATGATCTGTTGGGAAGAAATGTATTTGAAGATTCAAAGGAGGAAGGGGTATACCAGATAGAGATAAATTCTGCGGAATTAGATAATGGGGTATATTTATTGCTAATTGAAACGAGAGGGGCTGTAATAATGAAACAGATATCCATTTTACACTAAAAAAAGAAAGCAGCCATATCTGACTGCTTTCATCATAACGCTAAAACTGTCTAATCCTCATTGCCATCTCTGACAATACAATATCTTTATATTTTTAGAGGATATAATGACATGTAACTATAAGACAAATATAATGCACACTTACCCCTATTGTCAAGGATTAAAAAGATAAATTTATTTTTTTTAATATGTAATGACTTGTTATTAATGCTTTATTAAATGAAATGCAACTCATAAATAATTAAATAAAAAGCTGACAATTTGTTGCTGAATTGACAATTTTACTACTTTTGCGCATGAATTCAAAGTTGCGCATCTCGTTTATTGATAATAAATATATGTGTAAAATACTATAAAGCAATTGATTAGGTCATTTGTTTTGTGAGAGCTTAGAATGAAAATCAAATAACTTCCATGATGCTGGATTATTAAACATGAAAAGGAATGCCAAAAAATTTATTGATAGTTGAGTCCCCCGCAAAGGCAAAAACCATTGAAAAGTACTTAGGAAAAGAATTCAAGGTTAGTTCTAGTTTTGGTCATATCAGAGACCTCCCTAAAAAAAACATGGGAATTGATACTGAAAAGTCATTTTTGCCTAGCTATGAAATTTCCAAGGATAAGCAGAAGGTTGTGAAGGCTCTGAAGGATGAGCTTAAAAAAGTTGAGACTGTATGGCTTGCAACGGATGAGGATCGAGAAGGTGAAGCTATTTCCTGGCATTTATGTGAAGTGTTGGGCCTGGATGTAAATACAACCAAAAGGATCGTATTTCGTGAAATAACGAAAACAGCCATTCAGACCGCGATCACAAAACCCCGTACCGTTAATATGAATATCGTGAATGCCCAGCAGGCAAGAAGGGTATTGGACCGATTGGTTGGATTCGAACTTTCAGAATTATTGTGGAGAAAGGTAAAGGGGAAATTGTCAGCTGGAAGAGTACAATCTGTAGCAGTAAAACTGATTGTTGAAAGAGAAAGAGAGATCCGGAAATTTACTGCCAAAAGCAGTTATAAGGTATATGGCTATTTCAATCTGGAAGACAGCAAAGAATCAGCGCTTTTCTTAAAAGCGGATCTGGATAAAGAATGGAAGAATGATGAGCAGGTGGAAACCTTCCTCGAACAGATCAAATCAGCAGATTATTCAATATCAGATATTAAGGTGAAACCGGTAAAGAGAAATCCGGCACCACCATTTATTACTTCAACCCTGCAGCAGGAAGCGAGTAGGAAATATGGTTTTGCCGTAAAACGGACCATGATGGCCGCTCAGAAATTATATGAAAGTGGGGCGATCACTTATATGAGGACGGATTCAACAAATCTTAGTGGACTGGCTATCAATACGATCAATCAGGAGATTAAGGATCAGTTTGGAGAGGAATATGCAAAAATCAGACAGTTTAAGTCAAAAAATTCTAATGCACAGGAAGCGCACGAGGCCATCCGGCCTACCTATATAAACAAGCACGCAGCTGGGAAAGACGAGGATCAGATGAAATTGTACGATTTGATCTGGAAAAGGACAATTGCCAGTCAGATGGCAAGCGCTCAATTGGAAAGAACGGAAGTTCAAATATCCATTTCAAATTATAAAGATGCCTTTTTTAAAGCAACCGGAGAGGTGATGAAATTTGATGGTTTCATGAAGGTTTATATGGAATCAAATGATGAAGATACCAGCAATGGTGCAAGTGCCAGCGGAATTTTGCCTCCATTGAATGTTGGTCAGACTCTTTACGAGGACAGGATAGAAGGTATTCAGAAATTTTCCAAACCGAAACCAAGATATACTGAAGCCACTTTGGTAAAGCAACTTGAATCATTGGGAATCGGCCGGCCGTCTACTTATGCTCCGACCATTTCCAGGATAATGGAAAAGGAAAGAGGATATGTTGTGAAACAAAAGTTTGAAGGTGTCGAACGGGCATATTTAAAATTGACACTGAGTGAAAATAAGATCGTTAAAAAAGAAGAAACCGAAATAACAGGTGCTTCCAATAACAGATTGGCACCAACCGATTTGGGTATCATTGTTAGTGATTTTCTGGAGGAACATTTTTCTAAGATCATGGATTATAGTTTTACAGCTGGCATTGAAAAACAGCTTGACCAGATCGAAGAAGAGGGATTGGAATGGTCAAAAATGATCAAAGATTTCTACGAATCATTTCATCAGGAAGTTGAGGAGACACTGGATAATGCGGATAGAGTAAGGGCCAGGAGAGTTCTTGGGACCGATCCTGAGACAGGACATTCTGTACTTGTGCAGTTGACCAGATTCGGGCCGGTTGTACAAATTGGTACAAGAGAAGAGGTAGGAGAGGATGGTAAACCAAAATTTGCCAACCTTCAGCCGGGACAGGCCATGGAAATGATCAATTTTGAAGAAGCGATGGATTTGTTCCAATTGCCAAAAGACATGGGAATGCATGACGGTGCAAGTGTCATTGTGAGTGCAGGACGATATGGTCCATACATTAAATACGAGGAGTTATTCGTATCGATTCCTAAAAATGAGGATCCACTTGAAATATCCAAGGAAAGAGCGATTGAACTGATCAAACTCAAACAAGAAGAAAACAGACCAATTGCCAGTTACAAAGATCATGATATTACGAAAGGGAAAGGAAGATTCGGGCCTTATTTGAAATGGAATGGCCTTTTTGTAAACGTTCCGAAGAAAATAGATTTTGAAAACATTTCAAATAAAGACGCATTTGAACTCATTGATCTTAAAATTGAGAAAGAAGCGAACCGCTATATACAGAAATGGGATGATGAACATATTGCGATTGAAAATGGCAGATGGGGTCCTTTTATCCGATTCAAGAAAAAATCTGTAAAATTGCCTAAAGTAGATGGTAATAACCTTCCGAAAGAAGAACTGCTTAAATATACGCTGGATCAGGTTAAGAAAATCATAGAAGAAGAGTTGCCGGGTTCTTTTAAAAAGAAGAAAGTAGCAAAAAAAGCTAAGAAGTAATTTTTCCCTAAAAAGAGGTGAGCTCTTATCCTGTTGGATCAAGAGCTCAACCGTAGTCGAAAAATTTATGAAAAAACTCTACTTTTATATTATTACAAAGATATGAATTAATAATCATCTAATCAATAGGGACTTACGATTAATGAATTATTATGACATCTATTTGCCAATAGTTTGTGGGCTTAGGCTAAAATAAATCCCATAATCAAATATAAAATTGCAGCTAATCCGCCTGCGACAAATGCATAGGGCATTTGGGTTTTTACGTGATCGATGTGATCACTTGCAGAAGCCATGGATGAAATGATCGTAGTATCTGAAATAGGGGAACTATGGTCCCCGAAAACACCTCCTCCGAGGGCAGCAGCAATGGTCAGATAAACATTTACGTCTAGTTGCTGGGCCATCGGTACAGCAATAGAGATCATAATAGCAAACGTTCCCCAGGAAGTCCCGGTAGAGAATGCAATAAAACCGCTAAGGACAAAAACGATAAATGGGATCAAAGCAGGCGAAACCAGATCTTTGGCCAATTCCGAGATGTAAATTCCGGTTCCCAAACTCTTACATACCGCACTGATTGCAAATGCCAGCATCATCAGCAAAGCAAGAGGCATAAGTTCTGAAATGCCTTTCAGGGTACTTTCAACCATTTCTTTGAAAGTAAGCAAGCGTTGGATTTTAAATAAGACAAAACTTACCGCCAAAGCGGTGATTACCGATGTTAGTACAGAAGTGGAGCCCGAGCCCAAACCGATCGCACTTGAAAATATCTGAAATCCACCAGATCCCGGATTTGCTTCAACGGCAGCTTCCCATCCTGTTACGGATAGCATTACTGGCATCATCAATACCATTGTCAGAATAGGAATGATCATATTGATCGCCCTTAAGGGTACCCCCGCTTTGGGTTTTACTTTTGTGAGCTCATTTGACAACATAGGTTTTGCATTTTCAGACAATAATCTACCGGTTGTCCTGGCTCTTTTTTCTGCTTTGGCCATCGGCCCAAAATCCTTTCCAGTCCAAATGATCAAGGGGACCATAAGCAATGCAAGTATGGGGTAAAAATTAAAGATCATAGATTTGAAAAGAACGGTTAATGGCTGATCAAATCCCTCTGCGAGCAAGAGACCCATGATGAAAGCGCCCCAGGCATTAAAAGGAAGCAGAATGGATATGGGAGCAGAACTTGAATCCGCTATATAAGCGAGTTTCTCCCTCGGTATCTTTAGTTTGTCAAAAATGGGTCTGAATAAAGTACCAACCGTTAAGGAGGAAATACTGGTTTCAACAAAAATAAGGGTCCCAGTCAACCAGGCTATCAATTGGATGTATTTTACCTTAGACCGATCATCTTTTGTTTCGATGTTCTGCAATTTATTCTCAACCCAGTTGATAAATCCAGAAACACCACCGGATTGCTGGATGAGCAGGATCAAACTTCCCACAAGGGCACTGAACATGATGGTCCTGGTATTTCCGGAATCTTTAAACACATCCACCAATGCCTGGATCATGTCAAAAGTACCATTGATCAGGTTACCCCCGCTGATAATGACCCATCCCATCCATATCCCCAGAAGCAGAGATACAAATACCTGCTTGGTTCGAATGGCAAAAATAATCGCTATAACGGGGGGCACGACGGACCAGAAACCAAAGGACTCCATAATTATATATTAGGTTTATTTCAATTTAAATCTGTCTGCGGATAATTTTTCTTCATCGGTTTTACACCAGAGCTTTAACAATTTTATGTCCCGGTTCCAAACCGATCCATCCCAAAAACGCAGTGCTTTAAAATCACGTACCTTATACAATGCTTTTTCACCATAACAAGTCCCCAGATAAACATACTCCAGTCCTGCTTGCTTCGCCCAGTCAATTGCCCGCCACATCAGCCATTTTCCAATGGGATAGTTCTCAAGGTAACGTTCGTCAAAAAATGAAAACCAGTAATGCAGTGTACCTGACTCGATCAGGGTAAAAATATATGCAACCGGTGTGCCGGCAGCATTGCTGAAAGTAAAAATATCCGTAAGGACTTTTCGCTGTAAAATGTGTTCAAATCGTTCTTCAGTCATTGCCTGACCGGAAAAACGGCTGGAAGCATAGGAAAGACATAGTTGCCTGAAATCCTTGTCATTCAGATCAAAATCCTCCTTTTTTGTAACTTGTAATTGCAGATCCAGCTCAGTTAGCTTTTTTTGGACCCGCCTGTTTTCTGAACTATCGGTAAATTCATCCAGATTTACCCTTAAACTTCTCGAAAGGTAAAATATCTCCCTTGTTTCCGACAGATCATTGCTGTAAGGAAGGAAACCCTGCGCATAAATAGATGGCAATTCATTTTGCACATCCATTAATGCATAGACCGCATAGTCAAAAGTGTAACTGGAGTAATCTTTATTATGCTCAGAAAAGAATATTTTCATTGAATTTAATTATCGCAACAAGATAATTAAAAGCTTTTAATTATAGACCGAAGTAAGTCTTGCCTTTCGAAATAAATCAAAATC
>Ga0102812_10000292_pt1 | contig 37262 bp, 31 predicted proteins | sample ColrivemetaGS713_FD_79334 | JGI IMG/M metagenome (GOLD analysis project Ga0102812, IMG submission 79334) | Estuarine microbial communities from the Columbia River estuary - Flood tide ETM metaG S.713 | ecosystem: Environmental > Aquatic > Marine > Intertidal zone > Estuary | place: USA...
AAATCCGTATGGACAGAACCGGGAACTTCTGCGGGCATCCAGATCGTATCCTGAAGTGATTTGAAGGTCCAGTCAGAATTAATCTCTAGACTTACGGGCCCTGATTTTTGCTGGCAGCTTGTTAACAGAAGGAAAGAAAAGCTAATTAAAATGAAATGTTTAATCATGCGCCTGGATTTACTTTTTAATGCAATTCCAAGATAGGGATTTTACTAATTAATTCGGGTAAATGATCACCTCCATCGTTTGCCGAGCTGAACATTTACAAAAAAGCTGGCAAAAATGAATTGGTTTTTCTGGGTTTCAGTTTCGATCATCATAGGAATTCTTTTGATATAGCTATCGATTTGAAATCCTACTTCAATGGCTTTTATATACTTCTCATAGGCGCCCAAAGAGAAATGGGCAGCAACATTCGTATATGCGCCGGGCACCATTTGCAGTTTATCCCAACCATTGAAAAAACCGGCTTTATCCCGGATCTTATTTTCATCCAGAAAAAGATGTGCATTTTCAGCAGTGTAGGCTTCTTCTCTAAAAGTCTGATCCAACTCATCTGTATATTCCAAAATGAGATAATACGGTTTGAGCAATCCCATACTAAATCCACCTTCAAATGTAAACCCCATGGCAACACCCCGTTTCAATGCTTTTTCGGACAGGTAGTATTTTCTACCCACGCCTGCTTTAATATTTAAGAATTCGTTTTGTTTGCCAAAGATATAACTACTTATGCCATTAAATCCTTGCAAGTAGCGGCTTTTTTGCCTTTCCTTGGGGTCTCTGACGTAAGCGATATCAAAATTATAATATTTGGTAAGATAGTATTTGCTTATTTTCCCTTTGTTAAAACCAATGGACAATCCATTTGTCTTTAGGTTCAGATCAAAGGAGAATTCTTCGAAAAATACAATGCCTTTTGCAGGTGTTAGTTCATATTCTGATCGCATTAATGACTCCTGCCCAAACAAAGGAAGGGTCAAAGCAAATAATATGACACAAAACAACCTATTCATAATTGATAATTCTTGAGAGTGCTATAACAATTATACAATTATTTTTCGAATTCAGAAAAATAAATAATAAAACTACAATTAAAAGGGCTTAAAATTGTCAGATTTAAGATCTGTAGTTAGGATGAAATACTAAAAGACTATTCAAACCCAAAAACGATCTTATTGTTTGCACCTTCAGTTATGCTTCCTTTTGAAATCTGACGGTCAATTCTCACACCTTTAATTTTCAAGTAAGCTATGCATGCATCCCGTCTTCTTTTAGACAATAATAAAGCAATTATTGGAGATTCATTTTGGAAACCGAAAACCTGTACTTTCTGATTTGGATTGGCATGCAGCATTTTTGCCAGTTCATTCAAGATTGCAATAGACTTTGCTGACAAGGTTGCGGTACCCTGCGCAAATTCTATTTCATAATAGTCTTTATATTCTGGTGATTTTGTAACAGGTTTGACAACCCTGGCATTTTTGGGGACAATAATATTTTTGGCCAGATCCTGATTGATCTCATCCACCTTTTGCTCATTTGACTTTACTAATGGTTCATCACTTGTAACTTGTTGTTCAATAAATCCTGCGGACGTTAGATAATTGGGTAAATGCATGATCCTGGAAATTATGTCTCCGTTTTCTGACATCAACACTTCATAAGGTTCCCGGTCAAGCAATACGACATCTCTTATGACCCTTTGTCTCTGTGCGGACGCATCCACGACAACAAGAGAAGCGAAAACAAGACAAACATACATGATCAATTTATTCATCAATACACAATTTAGTAATTACAATAAAACAGACACATCAAGCATAGCTAGAACGAAATCATCCCTGCAAATATTTGAATGTCTGAAGTTTAACTTTTATTACTGTTTGGGAATATGCCCGGAATGACGAATTATTTCTAAAAAATCAATCCGATATTAAACAAATGTAAAAAATGAATTCAAAAAAAACAACATATTATGATTATTTTTAATATATAAATATTTAGCTTTGCTTATATAACGTAAAATGAAACAACTACTCAATAAAAATGGATTCGCATTTGGCGTCGTATTGATCAGCCTTATTACCATAGTCCAGAATATATCATTAATCCCGGTTTCTCAATCTGCGGCAGAGAAAGATCTAAGCCGATACGTTGAAAAAAAGATTCAAGGATCCATCAACGATTACCATAATAATGCAGACGAGCTTCAAAACGCTACATTTGAAAATCCAATATATTTGTATGAGGAAGGACGGCTCAAGTTCTGGAGCGATATCAATTACCATCCACCATTGGAAATATTCCATAGGACCGACACCATATATAAGTATGAATTAAAGGAATTACAGGGTCTTGTCCAGAGCCATAAGGATGGAGATAAAACGCTGGTCATTCTCATTCCCATTATTAGATCATCTGAGTATATTCCTGAAAATGGGTTGAACTGTCTGCGGCCGATCGATCACATCACAACATTGCATTTTGGAGAAAAAATAAAATTTGAATTTGATTCCCTGCCAAAGTGTAAAACCAGTCCTTATTTCATCTGGTTTCAGTTGATCTTATTATTGCTGGGTTCCATTTTGATCTTCCCAAAAACTTATGCTTATTTAAAGAAAATCAGAAAGTTTCCTGAAATTGGAAAGTCGAATCTATACCTGTTATTACTCAACCTATTGCTATTACCTACTGCTTTTCTACCCGTTTTTGAAGAAAACTGGTTCACTGCATCGCTTGGCGAAAATTCATTTTCGCCTGTAACGCCCCTACTCCTGATAAGCTCTGCCGGATTTCTATTGATTCTGTTAACGACAATGCCTTTCAATAAAAAACAAACCAGAGACTGGGGCTCAGGCAGCTGGAAGAAATACATTATTTCTTTGATCAGTTATATCCTCATAGGGGTCTGGGGTCTGTTAATGATCGCTCAATATGAATACATCTATCGTTTATCAGGCATTGATTTACATTTAGAAGAACTATTTTCATTTAGCATGAAAGAGATCACCTTTCTGATCATTTTCATATTTCTGTTTGTGGTCTTTTTTACTTTCAGCCAGTTTATATTCAAACTTATAAATTATTCAAGGATCCAATTGCCACAAAAAATAGCCGGGATCCTTATTACTGTTTTTCTATTGTACATTAGCAGTATAACCGGTTGGGTCGATATTGACCCTGTTCTATTGATCCTTGCCTATCTTATTTTAGTTGTGACGCTCGACCTGTATCAGGATCGAAAGAGTCTGAATTCAACCTGGATTTTTACCTGGATGATCCTCATTTCAGCTTATGTTTCATTTTTAGCCTTTTCCATTGATTATAATTCTGACGAACACAGGCTGGAGGCCTCATTACATAATATCATTCAAAACAGAGATCTGGAATTTGAATCGATGATTTCGGATGGAATACAGCCTTCCAGTGAGGATAAATATATAACAGAATGGGTTGACTCAAGCCCTGAAGTATATCGAAAACTTCGGGAAAAATACATTTCAATAGCCAAAAACCTATATTTCAATCCTTTGACAGGGGATTATTACATTGCAAACGAGTTACTGAAAACAAAAACAATTCCTGTCCGGCATTATTACATAAACAAGGAATTAATGCAACGGATACAGCTGAATGACATCCCTGAAAAGTATATTTTACTGCATCAGGGTAAAAAGATAATGGATCATTACGAAGCAGACATTTCGGATAGGTTTCAGCAACATTTCAGCAACAGGGATACGAGTTCAATGCTGGTCAATGGCTACGCGCTGCATTTTATGCACGGGCCGGATGAACTGACCATTCTCCATCTTAAGAAATTACCGGGACTACTGAGACCTGTTTCCCTTTTCTCTCTTTTGTTTTTTATTTTAAGCGTCATTTTGTTTCTTTTGTCGGTGATCAACACCAAAATGATGATCTTGCCAAAGCAATTGAACCTACAGTTTTTTGAAAGAAAATCACTGAGAAACAGAATTCAGATCAGCATAATCAGTTTGATCATCGTTTCTTTTTTCATCATAGGTATTGTTACGAATTATTACTTGAGGAATCTGGCTGAAAACACAGATCAGGTTATTCAAACCAGTCAAATCCAATTATTGCAACACGATCTTCAGGGTGTTTTGGACAAGGACTCCTGGACACCCGTAGGAAAGGTTTTGAAAGATTATTCTCTGGATCAGAGCATGGAATCAGGCAGGCTTATTTACTTCTTTGATGCAGAAGGAAAAAAAATGGAAGATTTCAGGAATTTCCACACCAATCTGCCCGGAGACAATCAAATCAACATGATCCCTTTCAGGAGTTTTGCTGCACTCAATATGAAAAATGATAAAGCCGGATATTGGATCAATTCGGATAATATTCGAGGCATGGTATTTCCGGTAAGAAAAAATGGATCTGTTGAAATCAATGCTTTTGCGTTCGTACCCGGAAAACATGAAAGATTCAGCCTCCAGAATATATCAGATATTTTTGCAACCTTTCTCAATATTTACAGCTTTCTGTTCATCATTTCGGGCGGAATTGCCATTGGTTTAGCCAATTCGATCACTAATCCGATAGAGATTCTTGGAAAAAAATTGAAAGGATTAAAATTATCCAATAAAAACGAAACGGTTCAGTGGAAGAACGAAGATGAGATCGGTGCTTTGATCACCATCTACAATGACATGATCCACAAATTGAGTGATAATGCGAAAGTGATGGCGAAGGTTGAACGCGATTCAGCCTGGAAGGAGATGGCAAAACAGGTAGCACACGAGATTAAAAATCCGCTTACCCCATTAAAACTAAACATTCAATACCTGGAATCAAAGGTTAGGATGAATCCGGAGGATGCCCCGGGTTTGATCGAACAGATCGCGCCCTCCCTGATAGAGCAGATCGACAATCTGTCCGAGATCGCCTCTGAATTTTCAAATTTTGCTCAGTTGCCTACTGCCAGAAATGAACAGATCCGATTAAATGAAATCGTTAAGACTGTTCATGATTTCTTCAGAAAGCGGGAAGATCTGACTTTTCAGTTATTTGTTCCAATTAATGACGTACTGGTATTTGCCGACAGGAACCATTTGGTGCGGATCATGAATAATGTAGTAAAAAATGCAATTCAGAGTATACCATCAGATCGTCAGGGTGAGATCATTCTACGACTATACAGGAAGGATGACAATGCCATCATTCAGGTAACAGATAACGGTTCCGGAATTCCGGAGGAAATGCACGACAAGGTATTTTCACCAAATTTCACCACTAAAAGCAGTGGTACGGGACTGGGCCTTGCCATTTCTACAAATATGCTGGAATCTTTCAACGGTCGCATTTATTTCAAAACGATAGAAAATCTTGGAACTGATTTTTTCATCGAGATTCCATTGATGCGTTTTGAAGATAATTATCCGGAAGTTACCCGGGTATTACTGGATGATTAAGGTCGTTAAACAATAGTTTTATTGATCAGGTCATCATCGGCCAGGTTCGGCAAAGTAACTTTCAGTTGAGGGTTTTCATCCATTGCCCTTTTGATGGCAAAAATAGCCTCATCATTTCGAGCCCAGCTCCGACGTGCGATTCCATTGTTCACATCCCAGAACAACATATTCTTAATGTTATTTGCGGCAGCATCTGATCCATCGATCACCATTCCAAAACCACCATTTATAACTTCGCCCCAGCCTACTCCACCGCCGTTGTGAATACTTACCCAACTGGCACCACGGAAGGAGTCTCCGATTACATTATGAACGGCCATGTCCGCCGTATATCTGGAACCGTCATAGATATTGGATGTTTCCCGGAAAGGAGAATCTGTTCCGGAAACATCGTGATGATCTCTGCCCAGAACAACTTGTCCTTTGATCTCACCCTTTGCAATCGCTTCATTGAATGCAAGAGCTATCTCAATTCTACCTTTGGCATCTGCGTAAAGAATCCTTGATTTTGAACCAACAACCGGCAGATTTTCATCCGCCGCTTCAATCCAGTTGATATTATCCAACAGTTGTCCCCTGATCTCCGCAGGGGCTTCTTTTAGGAGTTTCTTCATTACCTTGGCAGCCAATGCATCCGTAAAATCAAGGTCTTCTTTTAATCCGGAAGCGCAAACCCATCTGAATGGCCCGAAGCCATAATCAAAACACATCGGCCCCATAATATCTTCCACGTAGGATGGATATTTATATAATCCCTTTTCCTTATTTTTCCATATATCAGCAGAAGTCTTTCCTGCCTCCAGTAAAAATGCATTCCCATAATCCCAGAAATACATGCCTCTATCGGACAAAATATTTACAGCAGCAACGTGTCTTACCAGAGTTTTACTTACTTCTTCAAGGAATTTTGCTTTATCATTTGTGAGCAATTGTTTTGCTTCTTCAAAGCTAAACCCTGCGGGACAATAACCCAGATCATCGATATTATGCAAGGAAGTCTGATCAGAACCCAATTCAACATGTATCTTTTCTTCCACCAGATATTCCAGCAGATCGACAATATTACCATGATAGATCAGTGCAATTGCAGACCCATTTATCTTGTGCATCACGATTGATTTTCTAAGCTCCGTGAGGTCGGTGTAAACATTCTCTTCCATGATATAACCATCAGCAATTCTTTGTGCGACTGCATCCGGATCCACTTCGGCTATTACGCCCACTGCTCCGGTGATCATGGCAGCTTTAGATTGAGCCCCGGACATGCCTCCCAATCCAGATGTGATATATAGTTTTCCGGTAAGACCATTATTGCCAAAATTTTTAATCCTGCCTGCATTCAGCAAAGTAAGTGTAGTCCCGTGTACGATTCCCTGCGGTCCGATGTACATAAATGAACCGGCAGTCATCTGTCCATAAGATGTTACGCCCAGCGCGTTGTATTTATTCCAATCCTCTTTGGTAGAATAATTTGGTATCATCATTCCATTTGTAACGACAACCCTTGGTGCCTGTTCCATTGAAGGGAACAAACCCATGGGGTGTCCTGAATACAGGACCAATGTTTGTTCATCTGTCATTTGAGACAGATATTGCATCGTGATCAGATATTGCGCCCAGTTTTGAAAAACGGCACCATTCCCGCCATACGTTATGAGTTCATGTGGATGTTTTGCTACTTTTTTATCCAGATTATTCTGGATCATAAGCATGATGGCAGCTGCTTTTTTTGATCGGGCCGGATATTCGTCCACTGGTCTGGCCAACATTTCATAATCAGGCATAAACCGGTACATATATATTCTCCCAAATCTTTCGAGTTCTTCGGCGAATTCTGGCGCTAAAACTCCATGAAATTCTTCCGGAAAATACCTGAGCGCATTTTTAAGTGCAAGCCTTTTATCGTCAAGGGTCAGGATATCGTCAATGATCCGTTTTGGTGCATGACTAACCGAAGGATCTATAGGTTTTACCGGTGGTAAAATTGCCGGGATACCCTGCATAATTGCTTTTTGAAAATCCGAATTATGATTCATGTATATCTGATTATTTTATTTTTTAAATTTTTCAAGAGCCTGTCTGGTAAAATCTGAAAGTACCAGTTTTCCGCTCAGTTCAGCTCGTTGGTCCAGCAAATCTGACCAATTTTCAGTTCCTTGCCAAAAGATTTTTTTCAGCGCCTTCAATGCGTCCGGATTATAATTACTCATTTTCTCCAGATAAGTCTTCAGGAATTCATCCATCGCCTCCATATCTTCAAATACTTCACTGAACAAACCTAGTACACATGCTTTTTCTGCCGTTACCCATTTTTCAGGTCTCAGCGCCATGTCAGCAAAAGCAGCCGTTCCGATTTTTCGTTCCACTGCAGGAGCGATCACAAAGGGTCCAATGCCAATACTGATTTCGCTGAGCCGCACAGAAGCAAATTTTGTCGCAAATGAAATATCAGCAGCCGCGGCAATGCCAACACCACCTCCAACCGCCTTCCCCTGAATTCTTCCCACTACAATTTTTCGATTGGTACGGATCGCATTGATGACATTTCCAAATCCCTTAAAAAATGAAAGCCCTTCTTCCATATCTTCTATGGCCATCAATTCATCAAAATTTGCACCGGCACAGAAACTTCTGTTCCCGCCGCTTTGCAAAAGAATCAGGCTGACAGAGGCATCCAGGTCCATTGCATTGAGCGCTTCTACCAGAAGTTGGAGCAATGCGGATGGAAGTGCATTATGATGGGGATGAAAGAACTCTATAATCCCGATTCCTCCGGTTTTTGACGTTTTTACATAAGGCTTTTCCATATTACTTGATTGTGTGGACAAATATAGTCAAATGAACAATGATGAAAAAGAGCATCATGCATTTCCTTTCAGCCATTTTAATTTGTACAAAAGTAGATTTATCCAATTTTTTGTCACGATTCTCTTAAAACACCGGCTCCTCATCGAAATTATTTTAAATTTATGATATTTATTTAATATCTTTATAATATTATTTTAACATCATAAACTCATACTATGAAAGAAAAAATTTTCAAACCATTAAATGGTTTTCTGATTTTAACTCTCTTTTTATTACTAATAGCCGGAGCTATTTTTCTTGGTATAAATGGGCTAATGTTACTGATGATCATTGACATAGTGTTATTAATTTTCATATTACCTGGATTTTTTCTGGTCTATCCGAATAGTTCTAAAGTACTTACCTTATTTGGGAAATATGGCGGCACGATCAAAAAAGATGGATTTTGGTGGGCTTTGCCATTTTATATTAAAGAGAAGATCTCTCTCCGGGCCAGAAACTTTGACAGTGAACGGGTTAAGGTAAACGACAAACTCGGAAACCCGATTTTGATAAGTGTCATACTGGTTTGGCGTGTAAAAGACACCTATAAAGCTGCATTTGAAGTGGATCATTTTGAGAATTTCGTGAAAGTTCAGTCAGACGCAGCCGTAAGAAAAATGGCAGTACATTATTCCTATGATAATTTTGATGATGATCAGTCAGAAGTTACCCTACGTTCCGGTCTTGAGGAGATCAATGAAAAACTTGAGGAGGAACTGGACAAAAGACTGGCAATCGCCGGAATTGATGTGATGGAAGCCAGGATAGGTTATTTGGCTTACGCCAATGAGATTGCACAGGCAATGTTAAAAAGGCAACAGGCAGAAGCCATAATCGCGGCCAGATTCAAAATAGTAGAAGGGGCTGTTGGCATGGTTGACATGGCCTTGAAAAAACTTGCGAAAGAAAATATTATCGAACTCGATGATGATAAAAAAGCTGCAATGGTTAGCAATCTGATGGTAGTCCTGACATCGGACAAAGACACATCGCCGATCGTAAATACGGGTACTTTATATTAATAATTGGCATATTTTGGAGGAAAAAAAAAGTATTAAGAAATTCGTCCTCAGGATTGACGAAAAAAAAATGAAGGCAATAGAAAAATGGGCCGCTGATGAATTCAGAAGTATCAACGGGCAATTGGAGTATATACTAACGAAATCACTCCGGGATTCAAAAAGACTGAAAGAAAAGTAATCTGTGTAGATAAAAATCAGACTTTGGTCTGGTTTTTATCATTTCTAAGAACTAATTTTTCAAAATCTTGTTTTCTTTGCAGTAATAAAAAATCTTTCTGACAAGTTTCAGATATGAATTAAATTCAGCTATCCTTTAAATTATAATAAACATGGCCATTTTCAACAGTAAAAATTCAAGCAACCCATTTCTGAAAGAATCTGCAATGCGGAAAGCAACTTTTCCGATGGCAGGAACCGAACAGAAAACGATGACGATCAAGGGCGCTATAGATAAGACGCTGATTCTATTTGGAATCATGATGATCACCAGCTATATCAGTTATACCATACCAAGTAATATTTTTCTTTTCACGGGAGCGATCGGTGGATTAATAGCCGTGGTAGTTGCGAGTTTCAAACAGGAACTTTCTCCTTTTCTTGCACCTATTTATGCCTTACTTGAAGGCTTGTTTTTAGGAACTATTTCTGCAATGTTTGCCGCAACTGCAGATGGCATCGTGGTACATGCCGTAACCCTTACGATCAGCATGTTGTTACTTATGTTGATCATCTACCGATTGCAGATCATTAAGGTTACCGAAAAGTTCAGAGCCGGCGTTTTCATGGCTACCGGATCGATCGTACTTGTATATTTTATGAGTTGGATCCTGGGTTTTTTCGGAGTGAACCTGCCTTTTTTGCATGAAGGTGGAATTATGGGTATTGGCATTAGTCTGGTTATCATCGGTATTGCTGCAGTCAACCTGCTGCTTGACTTTGACACATTTGAAAAAGGCCAGGAATACGGTGCACCAAAATACATGGAATGGTATGCCGGCATGGGACTTTTGATCACATTGGTCTGGTTATATGTTGAAATACTGAGACTGCTATCAAAATTAAACCGGGACTAAGCAACATAACTGAACTATCCGAAAAATTGGAATTAACCTTTAACATGCACTAACCGGTATACAGGGAGTAGTCGTTAAACCGGAATATGGAGCTTTCTTTAATTTTTATTTATTGTTTATTCCATTTTCTGACCCGTTGCTGAAATTTGTCAGCTGAAACGGGCCATGCGGATGTGGAAAATGTAGATTCTGTCAGTTCCTGCATTTGGGCAGTCATCATGTTACTAAAAAAATCGAGCCCTGTTATTTCTTCTACTTTATCCACACTAAGTGCGTAATCCATAATTGGTTTCTCACTTAGTTCATTCGGTATAATAAATCCGATTGCTTTCACTTCGGGGTCGTCAAGATCCAGTAAAACCTTGTAAAATTCCTTAGGAACAGCAACTTTGTTTTTACCGATCCTGGAAGGAAAACGTTCATTCAAAACCGGGCCCGTTACTACAAAAAGCCGCTTATTGCTATAAGCCCAATTCCTTGTCAGTTCTTCCAGTTCTTTCCAGATACCGTTGTTAAAAGATCTTTTCTGTGGACTGATATTACTCATAAAAAAGGATTCAGCCATCGCTTCATCGTTAAACGCCATATCTCCAGCCGGTGCCAGATGCCCCCGGGAATATCCAGAGCCTTTATAATCATAATAAGCGGCTGATCCGCTGTTTACCTTTGGATCTTCAGAAAACCAATCCGTTCTATCCACATTAGGAACCTGCAAACTTTTTTTTGTCAGTTCGTATGCCACCCATTCTGCTTGTTCATATTTTTCAACATAAGATAAAGAATAATAATTATGGTGCACGAGTTCTCCTTTACCGTTTTCCGGTAAAAAATAGCGTTGATCAGCATCTTTTCCTGATGTCGGCAACTCATATTTTTCTTCCCTTATATTTTCAGTTGAGGATCCAAAAAAATGATCTTTGCTAAACAAATACATTAGGAATAAAATACCGAAAGCAATGAATACAAGAAAAATACTTTTAAAAAAAGCTTTCCCGGAGCCACGCCCTCTTTTTTGTGAATGATTGGTTCTGAAATTTGCCATGCTTTGAAATTAATACCTTAAATTACCATAAAAACAATACATTTAGAAAATATTTATTTAATACATTTGCAATTTATACGATTATAATTAGTTATTAGATATAATTTTTAACCATAAAATAAATAAGATGGCATTAGAACTTACAGATGCGAATTTCCAGGAAGAAATAGCAGAATTTAATGGTGTAGCAGTTGTTGATTTCTGGGCAATTTGGTGTGGACCTTGTAAAATGATTGGTCCAATAATCGATGAAATGGCTGAGAAATATGAAGGAAAAGTAAAGGTGGGAAAGATGGATGTTGACCATAACGATGAAACTGCATTTAAATATAGCATAAGGAGCATTCCAACTGTTTTGTTCTTCAAAAACGGAGAAGTGGTTGACCGACATGTCGGAACAGCACCTAAATCTCAGTTTTTTGACAAAGTGGATGCTTTATTACAATAATATGTGATTTCAAATCATCTGAAACCCTTGTCCTGGCACATGTTTCGGGATAAGGGTTTTCTATATTTCTAAGTATGAATTTTTTTGAAAATTTTGATCTTAAACAAATTGAAGACCTGGATCTTTTCGCCAAACAAGTGGTGGAAGGATTTATCATCGGTTTGCATAAAAGTCCGTTTCATGGTTTTTCGGTAGAATTTGCTGAACACAGGTTATACAATCCTGGCGAATCATCAAGGAGCATAGACTGGAAGGTTTTCGCCAGAACAGACAAACTTTTTTCCAAAAAATTTGAAGAAGAAACGAATTTAAGGTGTCAGATCGTAATGGATATCTCATCATCCATGTATTTTCCAAAATCCTCCAACGGTAAGGACCAGATCAATAAATTACAGTTTTCGGCACTTTCTGCAGCTTCTATCATGAATCTGCTCAAGAGACAAAGAGATGCTTTTGGTCTTTCCTTGTTTGATGAAAACATACAGGTTCATACAAAAGCTAAAAGTAGTACCACGCATTATCATTTGTTATTGAATTATCTTGACAATACGATCAAGGATGAGCAAATGGATAAAAAAACCGGTGCTGTAAATGCCATTCATCAGATCGCTGATGCCATTCACAAAAGATCTTTGGTCATCATTTTCAGTGATATGCTGGATAGTTTTAAGGATATCGATGAATTTTTCAGTGCCCTGCTCCATTTAAAACACAACAAACATGAAGTTATTCTTTTCCACGTCCAGGATCGTGCTAAAGAAGTAGATTTTGAATTTGAAAACCGCCCTTATCAATTCATCGATATGGAAACAGGTGAAAAAATCAAACTTCAGTCCAATGAACTTAAGGACCATTACGTCCAACAAATGAAAAAAATGCAGGAAAAGATCATTCAAAAATGCCTGCAATATAAAATCGATATGGTCAAGGCTGATATCAATCAGGGCTTTGCGCCCATTTTGCAATCCTTCATTGCGAAACGAAAAAAATTAATGTAAATAATCATTTCCCATCAGCTTGTTTAGCCAACTTTTCTATATTTTGTAGTAATCTACTATTTGATCTGATTTATTATTTCCAGTAAGAAAATGAACAAAAGGAACATTTTTTCCATCCTCTCTTTACATTTCATTTTTTGTAGTTGTAACCGGGAAGATCTTAGCGAATGGCAACTGACAGAAAGTTTTAAAACCAATCATTTTATTTACCATTATCATAAAATGATACTATTCCCCTCAATGAAGCGGGGCAGAAAGATTATTATAGCTGGCTAACCCAAAATATTCCATTTGCCCCGGATAAAAAATTACATCTCAATAAACAACTGGACAGAAGTTTGGATTAGGCTAAATTCTGGAAAATCGAAAGTTTTATCAATTATCCCGTCAGTATTTCATTTTGCACCTAACTCCTTTCTGAATATGGGTATACAAAAGCTATTGAACGCAAAGGACAGAAAACCCTATAAATCATCTGCGGATTAAATTGAATCAAAATTTCAATGCATTTTTGGCTATGCTTAAAAAACAGACTTTAAAAATTGGCTATTATATTCAGAGTCTTATTAAATTGGCACAAACTTAGCAAGCGGATTGGTTTTGCAATCACTAAAAATTACATGTTATGATCAAACTAAACAAGATTTCCACGGATGCTCCTAAGCAAATGGACAAAGATGAAATCAAACAGAAAACGAAAGGAGTTGTAGCTAAAATTGGTGACCTGTGCAAAATTTTTCAGGCAGACCAAAGTCGTTCATTACTGATCGTTTTGCAGGGAATGGATGCCAGTGGAAAAGATGGAACCTGCCGGGAGGTGTTCAAATTTGTCAGTCCAACGATCGTACATGCGCATTCGTTCAAAAAACCAACGGATGAAGAATTCGCCCACGACTTTTTATGGCGGGCACATAAACTAACTCCTGGAAAAGGTAAGATCACTATTTTCAATCGTTCACATTACGAAGATGTGCTCATTCAGCGGGTACATAAATGGATTGATGAGGACAGAGTGAATTCAAGGATAGATGCGATCAATGCCTTTGAGCGCAATCTTCAAATGGATAATAATACAACCATACTCAAATTTTATTTACACATTTCACAAGACAGGCAAAAAGAAAAATTGCAGGAAAGGATCGACCTGGTAAATAAAAACTGGAAGCACAATGAGAATGATTGGAAGGAAGCAGAGAAATGGGATGAATATATGGATTGTTACGAAGATGTGATCAACAGAAGTGCAATTCCATGGATCATTGCACCGGTTGATCAAAGATGGTATAGAAATTATTTTATAGCTAAAAAAGTGCTGGAGACATTGGAATCATATGATCTATCTTATCCAAGCCTAAAAGGAAAATAATATATGGGGGTAAGAGTAGATAAGTGGCTGTGGAGCGTAAGGATCTTTAAATCCAGATCCATTGCGACAAAAGCCTGCAAAGCGGGCAGGGTAAAGATGGATGGGAAAACTTTAAAAGCAGCTTTTGACCTGAAAATTGGAGATAATATTCAGGTGCACAAAGAAGGATTTTACATGCAATTTGAAGTAGTCATGCTTATCGGAAAGCGGGTGTCCGCAACCCTGGCCAGGCCTTGTTACAATAATTTAACCCCGGAGGCAGAAATGATGAAATACGACAGTTGGTTTGTAGGAAAATCAGCGACTGAAATTAGAGAAAAAGGAGTAGGCAGACCGACTAAGCGGGAACGAAGAGAAATTGAAGAATTTAAGGATCCTGATGAATCATCAATGCTAAACATTGAATTGGATTGGGATGATTAAATGACAAAACCCTGATCCTATTGATTCAATCAAAATTTTAATGTTATAATTTTGTTAAAAACCCAACGTCAAGCCAAATTTACCGCTCTTTGATAATAGAACATAAATTTTATTACAATGAAAAATACAAAGTTATTAATCGCCTTATTTGCAATACTAACCTTTCTTTCCTGCGACAAGTCAAACCTTGAATGCAACGACATTGATTACGGTAAACTGTTTATTGTTGAAGCAAATAACATCTACTGCTTACCTGATGGCAATTATTTAGAGGTCAAAGAATTAGACAATCAATTCTGTCCTTACAATTTCGCCTGTTTATGGGAAGGTGAGATGATCATGTATTTCTCATTAAATTTTGATGGTCAAGAAGTCGATAGTTATTTTGGCAGCAGTTTTCATCATACGCCTACCTTGGGGGTATTGCCTTATGAAATGATTTTTACGGATGTTAAATTTGTGGAACCCCCTTCTATCGAAGTTCCGAGTCCTGAAATTGCTTATGCCCTTGCCAAAATAAGCAATAACTAAGACACATTCTATTCTGATCAATCAAACTGTTTTATCAAGCATTTTGCATTTCTTGCTTTTCAAATCAACCAGAGTGATATCTTTGTGAACAACTGGGAAAATAAATGTTGTATTCCATAATTATATTTCCCCTAAAGTGCGTTTACTAAATATAAAGCTTGAATTTTGAAAATCACGATTTTATCTCCGGCCCATCCTTTTAGAGGAGGCATTGCAGCATCTTCTGAAAGGCTGGCCATGGAGTTCATAGATCTGGGGCATGAAGTGCTCATTTATACTTTTACCCGACAATACCCTTCTTTGCTCTTCCCGGGGAAAACGCAATTCAGTGAGAGTCCACCGCCACCCGGCCTGAAGATCAAAAGGATGATCCACGCTTATAATCCATTCAATTGGATAGCTGCCGGTTTAGCATTGCGAAAGCTGGAAACCGATATAATAATAGTGAGATACTGGATACCCTTTATGGCTCCTGCACTGGGAACTATCGTTGCCCTCGGCAAAAAGAAAAGGAAAACCTTTGGCCTGGTGGACAATATAATACCCCATGAAAAGCATTTTTATGATAAAATTTTATCCAGCTATTTTACCAGATTCATGGATGCTTTCGTGGTTATGTCCAAATCTGTAAAAGAAGAATTAAAAGACTTTATTTCGTATCAGTCAGTTGAATATCAACCCCACCCGATCTACGATATTTATGGTCCCAAAATAAGCAGGGAGCTTGCTTTAGAGAAACTGGGACTTGCACCTGACTGCAGGTATATTTTGTTTTTTGGATTTATCCGGGATTATAAAGGACTGGATCTTTTGCTAAAAGCATTTGCAGAACCTGTTTTTGCAGATCAGGATATGAAACTGATCATTGCAGGTGAATTTTATGGCAACCGGGATAAATATGAAGCCTTGATCGATTCTCTTGGCATACGGGATCGGCTCATTATAAAGTCAGATTTCATCTCAGATCCGGAAGTGAAAAATTATTTTTGTGCTGCAGATCTATTGGTTCAACCCTATAAAACAGCTACTCAAAGTGGTATCGCACAGATCGCCTATCATTTTGAACTCCCCATGGTTGTATCAAATGTAGGGGGATTACCTGAAATCGTGATTAACGATAAAAGTGGGTATGTGGTAGAAAGGGACCCAAAACAAATCGCTGAAGCAATTCAAAAATATTTTAATGAAAAAAAATCGGAAACATTCAGATCCGGAACAAGAGAATTAAAGAACAGATTTTCCTGGACAAAACTGGCTGGTGCTTTTCTGGATTGATAATATTTTTCGATACCTTAACACCTGCCCGAAACGTAGATTTTTTCTATTTTTGATATGTAATATAAAATAACGATGAAACAAACACCTGGATCGATCATCCAAAGACATTTAGAAATAGTCAATCTGCTGGCAGCTGATTCTGAGATACAGGCCCAATTGACCCGGATGGCTGAACTTTGTGTTAATGCCCTTAATAATGACCATAAGATCTTATTCTGTGGAAATGGTGGAAGCGCAGCCGATGCGCAACATCTGGCAGCAGAACTTTCAGGCAAATTCATGCGGGACAGGCGGCCACTGTACGCAGAAGCCTTGCATGTCAATTCATCTTACATTACGGCAGTATCCAACGATTATGGATTTGAGGTCTCTTTTGCCAGGCTCATTCAAGCAAAAGCCAGGAAGGGGGATATATTAATTGGCTTATCCACTTCAGGTAACTCAGAAAATGTCATCAAGGGATTTATACAGGCCGGCGAACAAGAAGTATTCAGGATCGCCTGGACAGGAAAAGATGGTGGTGAACTGATAAAATTCAGTGACATGGCTTTTCGGATCCCTTCAGATGAAACACCAAGAATCCAGGAAATGCATATTTTATTAGGACATATCTTATGTGAAATGATTGAAAGCGAACTATTTGACAATGATACTCAAGACTAAAAAATCAGACCGGACTTTATTTTTAGACAGAGATGGTGTGGTCAATCAAAGACTTATAGACAACTATGTTAAAAACTGGGATGAATTTGAGTTCATGACAGGTGTACTGGAAGCAATTCCATTATTAAATGCTGTTTTTAACAGAATAATAATGGTCACCAATCAACAGGGAATCGGCAAAAAAATCATGACCAAAAAAGACCTGGAGCTGATACATTTAAAAATGATGCGGGATATTCGGGACAATGGCGGCAATATAGATGGTATATATTTTTGTCCTCAAACGGCTGATGAGCAGGATAATTGTCGAAAACCGGGTTCAAAAATGGCTTTTAGGGCTAAGAAAGATTTTTCAGATATAGAATTTTGCAATAGTTTTATGGTTGGAGATCAAGCGTCTGATATTGTCTTTGGTAAAAAGCTGGAAATGAATTGTGTCTGGATTCCGGAAGACCCCGAAACAATCTGGCCAATTAAAGATATTAAACCAGACTTCATTTTTAAGGATCTGCTTTCGTTTGCGCTGGAAATCTATAAAGACAATGGAAAAAAAATATAGTATAAAAGAAATATTCTACACCCTGCAAGGGGAAGGTTTCCATAGTGGCAGACCTGCTGTTTTTTGCAGATTTGCCGGATGCAATTTTTGGAACGGGAAGGAAACTGACCGTAAAAAGGCGATTTGCACTTTTTGCGATACGGATTTCATAGGAACAGATGGTCAGAACGGCGGACAATATACGGCAGCAGAACTGGCTGATAAGATCCTTTCCCTTTGGCCGGCAGATCAACCCAACCGATTCGTTGTTTGTACTGGTGGTGAACCGCTGTTGCAATTAGATCAGAATATGATCGAAGCGCTGCATGATTCCAATTTTGAAATTGCAGTGGAAAGCAATGGTTCTGTCGAAGCCCCTGAGGGAATAGATTGGTTGACTATCAGCCCAAAATCTATGGACCATTTCATACAAAACAGCGGAGATGAATTGAAACTGGTTTATCCTCAGGACGTACTCACTCCTTCTGTTTTCGGGGACCTGAATTTTAAACATTTTTATCTACAACCGATGGATGGGGATCATACCGCTCTCAATACAAAACTAAGCGTAGATTATTGCCTTAAACATCCAAAATGGAAGCTTAGCTTACAGACCCATAAAATCCTTGGGATAGATTAGTTTCTTTCGGAATAAAAAAAGGAACAAGCAGTTTTTCGGGCATCTTCCAGTCAAAAAATTGCCCACTTTAGTCAATTTCAAATCAATGATTACATTTTGAGTTAAGTAATCGTTGTAATACTAGATATTAAAGAAAAAGCATGATATTTTTACTTACTAAATTTTCTGCCAAATATGAAACGAATATTATTGTTTTCAAGCTTATTGATAATTCTGACTTTATCAACTTTTCTCCTCTTTCAAAACAGATCAAAACAGGCTAAATACCCCATTCCAAGCTCTGGAACCATGGTCAAAACGGATATGGAAGAAAAGAACAATAAGGTGACCAGGGCTCAGTGGATCGAACATATGCATAGGACGGCTCCCGAACAAAACTGGAGGGATATAGAATACAGTAATAGTGTGATACGACAGGAATCTACACCGATGGCTGATAGATCCCGCCAATTGAAAGCAAGAAACAGCGAGGAGGTTTTTGCCGATGGTCATTTGACCGGTGAATGGATTGAAAGAGGATCCAACAATCAGGCGGGTAGTGTTTTTGACATTGAATTTGACAAGGAAACCAACACGATGTATCTGATTTCAGCGGGTGGCAGTATTTTTAAAACAGATTTTGACCTGCAATACTGGGAAGTGGTTAATGACCGGTTTACATTCTCACCCGGATTGTTGAAGATTGTTTTAAAAGAAGACGGATCCAAGCGTATGCTTGCTTTAATTAATAAAATACCTCACTTCTCCGATGATTTGGGCTTGACCTGGGAAAAAGCAGCTGCCTTTTCTGCAGATAACTGGGCACATATCAAAGATGCATTTGTGACAAATCTCAACAATCAGGATTTAATATTCATTCTTTTGAAATCAGATTACTGGAGCGATTTTTATCTCTATGTTTCTTCAGATCTTGGAGAGACCTATCAGAATATAAAAAGGTTCTACACCAGCGATGGGAATAACCTGGCCATGTCAAAACTGGAAGCAACGGGTGACATTCTTTTGATTGAACAAACAGCACAAAATGAATCCAATATTTTTAAATATGATACCACAAATAATAAACTCGAACTGTTGAGAAATAAATCGCCTTTTGCATTTGGTGAAGGAGGAAAAGGTAACCTGGTTAGCACGCGGACGGCAGAAGAAGAACTAAATCTTATAAGTTATAATGGCAACAATGAAATATATAATTCTCAGGATACCGGAAGGACCTGGACTTATTTGAGTACCATCCCGATCTCACCCTGGGATGTCAGATTATTTGTTTCCCCTTCAGATCCTCAGGTCTTCTTAACAGGTGGCGTTGAATGCTACAGGAGTCTCAATGGCGGAACGACCTGGGAACTCATCAATGCCTGGTGGGACTATTATGATAATGTGCAATTAAAACTGCATGCTGACATTATGGATTTTGATGAATTTGAAGATCAAAATGGAGATAAATTTATTACGATCAGTAATCACGGTGGCTTGAGTATCAGTTATGACAAGAGTCTGACCAATACGAATATAGGTCTTTATGATCTGAATGTCAGTCAATATTATTCCGTACGAACTTCCCCTAAGAACCCAAAACTTATGATAGCGGGCGCTCAGGATCAAGGTCTACAACGTGGAATTATAATCGGCAAAAACACAGCAAATCTGGAACAGGTGATCTCCGGTGATTACGGTCATAATGTATTCACACTTGGAGGGGAGCGGTTTTGGACCGTTTATCCGGGAGGCTGGGTTTCTCATTATAGTTATCCCGCATCTGGTTATCTTGACGCCAGCTGGGAATTGAATTCGAACAATGAAACAGTGTGGATACCACCGATCATTCAGGGACCTGAGCTCGATAAAGATCAGGTTTTGATGGCAGGTGGAAATATTAACGGAGCTGACGGATCACACCTGATCAAATTAAGTTTTGAAAATGGAACGATCCTGAAGGAACAATTACCATTTGATTTCAAATCTCTCAGCAATAGTGAAATTTCAGCAATGGCCATTTCTCCGGTCAACCGGGACAAATGGTTTGTTGCGACCAATAATGGACAATTTTATTATTCAAACGATGCCGGAGCTTCCTACACAAAATCACTGAACAATGTCCCCGGATCGCATTATTTATATGGATCCTGTGTACTACCTTCTAAAAATGATGCAGACCTGCTGTATGTTTCAGGCAGTGGTTATTCCACAGCCGGCGTGATAAGATCCACGAATGGAGGGCAACAATTTGAAGATATTTCCAACGGTCTTCCTCAAACCATGGTTTTTGGTCTGGCTTTCAATGAAGATGAATCACTGATCTTTGCTGCAACGGAGGCAGGACCATTTGTTTATGTTCAGGAAACCGGACAATGGTATGATTTTGCAGGTGCTATTACGCCAACCCAGAGTTATTGGTCCGTGGAATATCTGAACGAAAGCAAAACTGTCCGATTTGCCACTTACGGACGTGGTGTATGGGATTTTGATATAAGTGACACAGAAGTTTTCACAGCGCAATTAATTAATGAAGAGCCTAACAATATTACCATTTGGCCAAATCCTGTAAAAAGTGATTTAACAATTGAATTTGATCAAATTCCACAGGGAACTGTGACGATTGAATGTTATGATATTCAGGGAAAAAGAATTAAATCTCTTAGCTGGCCAAAAAATGAAAAAAGAGTAGTGTGGAATTTATCTGAATTAAACAAAGGCATTTACGTGTTGCAAACCCATTCAAATGGTAAAATCTATACCCGAAAGTTTAATAAACTATAATTTTTTTTTGAAAATTCTTTAAGTTTAATAAAAAAGAAATTACATTTGCATTCGCTTAAAAAGCATAGGTGTTAAAGTTACACCATCAACTTTTTAACGATTAGGTACCTTAGCTCAGTTGGTAGAGCACAGGACTGAAAATCCTGGTGTCCCCAGTTCAATTCTGGGAGGTACCACCGAGGCCCGATACAAATGTATTGGGCCTTTTTTTTTGATTTTTTTTTGGGTAATATTAAAATATTGTATATTGACACTGTGAACAGAAGTTTCTCAACTTGAATTAACGAAGCTGGAATCTTAATATACCGGAATCAGTTGATCCAGAATGGTTTGAATTTTTCATTTAATCAAATTATTATTGTTATGTCCGTGTCAAAAAGAAAATTAGCACAAGAAAGAAGAAGAAAAAAACAAAAAAGACAGTTTTTTACTATTGCTTTTATTGTCACCATAGTTTTATTGGTTATTGCCTATTTATTTTATCAATCCATGTCCTGATAGGATAATCTATAGTTTCAAGAATTTCTTAACAAAATTAGATCCTGTTTTTGTATTTATTTTGACAAAATAGATACCTGCTGACAATTGATCCAATTCAATCTGTAAACTGAGTTGGTCCTTATCATAAGGGTCATTATAAACCATTAATTCCTCCATCTGCAGGTTCATTACAGCAATTCGTAAATAATTTTCTGCCGTTTCATTGTCTGAGATCTTGACTTCCAGCTTATTGTGAGTCGGATTAGGAAAGATCATGATCTGATCCTCAGATTTATCGGATCTCATAACTGATTTGATCTGGGAATAGCTGATATTTCCTTCTTCGTCAATTATTTTCAGCTTGTAATAACTATTTCCGGAATGAATATCCTCATCCATGAACTGATGTTGCGCATATCTGTTCAGGTCAAGCTGACCTATATCCCTGAAAGTATGAACGTCAGCTATGGCTCTTTGTATAATAAGCTGGCCATCATTATTGACCCCTTCTATTTCCTACTCCAGCAAATTTCCCATTAATTGTTTTCTGACCTCAAAGTTCTTCAATAAAATGGCCAGAGATAAATTTGTTTGGTCTGTCAGGGCAAAGCCTGAAAAATCGGAGAAAACACCCGTATACTTAATAACTCCGGTGGACAGCATTTGCACATTCAATTCTGAATTCAGGAGCAATTGAAAATCATTGCTGTTTTGCTCATTTATGGTATTTGGTGTTTTTACCATATTCAATCCCAAAGGATCCGGCCATCCGGATAATTCCTCCGGTTCAAAATACAGACTGATCTTGTAGGGTACATCATACATTGCATCTACATAAAAACACTTTTCAGTAACCCCTTTGCCAGACAACCAGTCCGGGTAAAAAATACCATTTCCGATTCGATCTATTTCCATATCCGCACAAGTGATATTTCCACCGTACAAGTTCTCAATGGACGCAATTAATTTATCATCATAATAAAAATGAGCCGTGTCCCCCTGCTGCAATGAACTACTCTTATGACATAGTTCATCAGCCAGGCTTACTATACCTGTAGAGTAAAAGCGCATATCAGGCCGGTTATTAGATATCGTACCTGCCGCATAAAAGCTGCATCCCGCCGCACCATCTGCAACCGTATATTTTACAGATGTAAAATTACTTTGACTGGTCATAATATAATCGTCATCTGACCAATTTTGATTATCAAAACAAAACTCAACTAATATATCTGAAGCGCCATTCCAGTAAAATGCCTGATCCAGCTGAAATTCGTTCCATCCAATCTCCGTCGACAAATTTGACGAATACACCTCCGTTGCACCTGCAATAAAGTTGGAGCCCGCTGTTCCAATATCTTCCATATTCACCTGTTTCAGTTTAACTGTGAAATTATTGAAAGGAGCTGAACTGTATTTTTGAGACACATTAATACCTAATTTATTGATATGACCCTGGATAAGTCCTGCGCCCATGAGTTCTTCCGCTTTATACAGAATCTGCGTGCGCTCATCCTCATAATAACCGCTGAAAGGGAAATTATAATCTGAGCCTGAGCCATCTCCGATCAAATGGGATTCATCAAATAATATGGTCGGATCCATATCATCATCGTTGATTAATATTTGAATTTGATCATTATTCCCTACATATTCGGAAGGCCCATTCATTTTGATCTCCAGGACTTCAAGGCCTTCCTGAATTGCTTCATCCAGGATTCGGACCCGAAGCTGCTGGACCAATGGAGAAGTGGGACCGAAAACCATTGAACTTGAAATGATCTGATAATCTTTTCCATTGGTAGCTGTTGTTCCTGACATAACAGAAAAATTCAAATTGACATTCTGATCCGGCACCGATGTTATCTCAACCGGAACAGATAAAATCTGGTTATTCAGTCCACAATTTCCGGAAGCACCTGAATCTGTCCCTTCTGAAACAGATATTTCCTGATTCTGAAAATTAACTTTAGAACTAACAAGCGATGTACTTGTAAATAGGCCCCTGCCATGCGTGGCAGCTAAAAAATAATTATCTCCGGGTCTGAATTTTAACATATCCACCCTGACATCGTTCAAAACATTGGTCTCCCTGAACCAATTTGTGGAACTTCCATTTAATGCCTCTGTCCTCCATATTCCTAGTTGGGTAGCTACAAAGGCACCAGAAGCCACAGAGGGATCGTGGACGACCCATCTTACCGGAATATCAGGCAGATCCCCTTCAACGTTCATCCAGCTAGTTCCTCCATCCGTACTTTCCATGACGGATTCTACCCCATAATTGCTAAAAGTAACAAGCAGGTGATCTTCGTTTCCTTCTTCAATAGCAATACCCGAAACGTATGCCGTTTGTCCTGCATACAAAACGACCCCTGATTTATTGTAACCCTCGTTTATATTTTCTACTCTTATTATCTTTCCATTGTCCAGTCCGAAATAGGCTCTGTTTCCGACATTAGGGGAAAGAGCGATCGCACTGACTCCTGCCGTACCAAAAGTGGTTACATTTACAAAGGTTTTGTTGTTTCCTGCCACAGCAGGGTCATTCCATCGGAAATAGGTACCACCATAGTTCCCTGCGTATAACTTTTGAGTGGCGGGATCATAAACGGACGGATTTGAGAATTTTCCATAATTATTGAATGACCTCATTACGAAATTCACACCCCCATCCGTTGAAATAAAATAATTATTAAATACATAGGAAGTGATCTGAATATCAGGGTTATTTCTGTCAATATGACAAAAACTACCATCCCCTCCTGAGACTTCAGTAGTACTATTCACCCCTCCCGCATCAAAACGTTGCGTGCCATTGTCCTGAGCACCGGCAAGGAGAACTGGAATCGCTCCATATGGGTGAATTTCCCCTGCATAAAACTGAGTTACATTATAGGCAGTATTGATAGCCTCTATGTCGAGATTGCTCGCTGCTATATTTTGACATCTCGCGATCCCCCCATCATTTCCAAAAAACACCGTACCGGAGTTATTACCTTCAAAAACGATGGCATGCTGATCAGCGTGCACATAATCGTATCCTCCTGCACCTGACCAATTGCTGATCTGGGCCCAGCTTTGCCCGCCATTCTCTGACATATGCAAATCTATACCGCCTACAATTACCCTGTTTTGATTTCCGGGGTCAACAGCGATTGACAGATTGTACCACGCCTGATTTCTGGCAAAATTGGTCATTCCATAAGCTTGTGGTACTAATAATTCAGTCCAGCTGTTTCCCTGATCCGTGGATTTGTAAATATGCTCACAGCCATCTGTCAATTCATCCTGGTACAATGCATAAATTAAATTTTCATTCTGTGCAGAACCTGCAAGCGCAATTCTCTGATATCCCCCGGCAGGCAATCCATTGGTCATTTTTACCCAGCTGTCTCCAAGATCTTCTGACCTGTAAATACCATCCGTACTAAATATTCCCAATGAAACAAAAATTACATTATCAGTTGTAATGATCAGATCAACAGCTCTGTCACTCGTCGCATTCACATTTATGCCGAGTACTTTTGTCCAGCTTGCGCCGGCATTATCCGAACGCATGACCCCATTATTTCTCGTACAGGCAAATATTTTCCCATCATTGCTAATTCCAATTTTTTGAATATAATTAAATTGCTCATTTGCTGTTGAACTCAACCTTGACCAAGAGTTCCCGCCATCATTGGTTTTCCAGATGCCATTACCTTTCTGAGCATCAACGTTAAAATATCCTTCGCCGGTACCCGCATACATTATTGAATTATTTGAAGGATCCTGAACCAGACAACCGATCGCAAGGTTATCGATCAACCCCGGCACATGCGACCAGACTGGTTGGGCTGCTTTAGCATTGGTTGTTTTCCATATCCCGCCAGCAACACTGCCTGAAAAGATCGTATTGCCAGTGTTATCTGCTTTATCTATCAGAATCGCTCTTGTTCTGCCCCCCACATTATCAGGGCCCCTTTCCTCCCACTCTAGAGGTTCGACATTCCTTTTTTCAGTAGCGATCTGCCTTTGTAAAGCCTTCTGAATATCTATTAATTTTTCAGAAGGAATGCGTTTTAATTTGGGATCAACCGTGGATTCAAATTCCTGTTTGATCGCCAATTCAATTCGATCTTTTTTAGGAATCTTTTTTAATTTTTCCGACTGCTGACTTTCGTGTCCCCTGATCAACAGGAAAGGTAGCATTATACATATTAGTATAATGTTTATGTGTATATGCTTATATTTCACCATATTAAATCATTCATTAGCGAAAGTATTTCAATAATGTATATGAAAGAACAAAAATCATTCCATATTATAATTTATGTAAATTTGTTTAGTACTGACTAACAATGTTTAACGGCTTCTAAAATGAATATTGCAAGCTATCTCAATAAAGTAATTCCAGAAATTCGAAGGGATTGATTTAAAAATGAAATGAAAAATCCGGAGCCTGCATTATATTTTATCTACATATCCTTATATTGGGAAATAAACTAAATTCAAATGAAACTCAGATTAGATGTTGCTGTACCGACTAAAAAAGAATGGATTGAGCTTGTGATGGCCAATTTTGATGATTTTCTGATCGACCATGCCGAAAATGAGCGAAAAGCCCAGGCAATGGCGTTAAGTTTCGTTGCTAAATATCCCGCCAAAACTAAAATCATACCCTCTCTCATTAAACATGCGATGGAAGAACTGGAACACTTCAGAGATGTCTATGATTATATGCATGAAAGAAATCTACAGTTGCCACAAAAGATCAGTGAAGACAAATATGCCAAAGAGTTGATGTCAATGACCAGATCCGGCTATGAAGACCGATTTCTCGACAGGTTATGTCTGGCTTCCGTAATGGAGGTGCGAGGTGGAGAAAGATTCAGGTTAGTGGAAGAAGCACTGGACGAAGGCCCCATGAAAGAATTTTACAAGATATTATGGCGGGTGGAGGCCAAACACGGGGATGCTTTTGTAAATATGGCGCTGGAGTATTTTCCGGAATCCGCTGTTTTTGACAGATTGAAATATTTCAATGAAGCGGAAGGGAAACTTGTAGAAAGAATGGAATTAAGACCGACGATGCATTGATACTCGTTGTTTTTGAATGTGCGTTAAAAACGCATTTTTTTACCACAATCAATCTACTTCCACTTAATGCCTGATGATCGAAATCCTGATCATCATTTTCGCTCACAATTGCGCTAATTGAAACTGCAAAATATCAAATATTAAACCGAAAAATGCCTGACCGCCGCACAGCTCTGGCAGGCGGGTAAAAGTAATTTTGCGAGAAGATCAATCCCAACAGACCAATAGTTGCTTACTTATAGGGTTTTGTTATTTTAGATTTAATAAAGGTCGTTTGTTAAATTGAAATACCAAAAACCAGAAATATATTTTCAGACATTGGGTTGATGATCAAAGAAGAAGAAATTGGCAAAGAAAATTGTTCAGATATTGGCAAGGCATAATTTGCCGAAACACCGAGGGTAACAAAACCTCTTGTCTTTCCATAGAACCCCGTTTCACCAACATAATCGTGTTCAACATTATTGAAAATAAGCGTTTTTGCTGCTTTGGGTTTGTTGGGGGTGAATCCCGCAAAGGCATTCAGTTCAAACTCATCAATATTAATAGTGTAGGCCAGCTCGAGGTAAGTGGAAAACTGAACCCCTTCTGTTTCATTAAAGAATTCAGATCCGGGTTCATTATTTACCTTTCTGGAATCATCTCCAAAAAAATTGGTTGATATTAAAAATGATAATGGAAAATTTTCGGTCCCGTTAAAGGAAATAGTTGTTTCCAGAATGTGACCGGTTTCTTTATTTTTATAATTAAAATATTGACCTTCTTCCAATTGGTCCTCTGGGAAATAATAATCGGTGAGCATGAAGGTCAGGAGTTCACCGGGAATTGTGTAGGATAATGAAAGATCTACTTCAGCGCCTTCTGCTCCGTTAAAATTGTATGCCCCCCAGCAAGCCAGCTCGAATCCGGCAAAATCAACTGACATTTGTGGCTGGATAGAAGGCGTTGAGCTCAGCTGTGTACCTCTCCATACATATCGGCTCACCAGTTCTGATCCCAGACCAAATTCTACCTTTTTTAAATTGTCTTGTCCCTGCAAATGAAAAACAGAAGTGATCAGCACCAATGCTATGTATAAGTTTTTCATGAAAATAAATTTCTGTTTTGTAATTGGAAAATCGCAAAAAATGAATAAGTGCCTTAAACCAACAAATCATTCCGGCATAAAATGACCCACTCGCATTAATAAATACAAAGCCGATTTTCAACGCTTATTACGAATCAAATTTAGCGAAATAATTTGGGTTTCCGTTCTCTTTCTATGAATGACATGGCTTTTCCGGGGGAGGCTAAAATTGAATTTGAGCGGTCAAAATGATTTCGATCGTATAAAGGTTTCAGGCGTTGCCCTTTTCCACGATCATTCGCCATTAATTATTCCCTGATGATCGAATCCAGATCATCCTCTTCGCATTTGGAGTCACTTTTTGAACTCACAATAAGTAAAAATACTTTTGCATTTTATCAATCTTTGATTAACCAGACAATAGGCATCATCTATAAAGAATATATTCTATTCAACCAGGAATTTTCTGAATATTATTTGATCATTCGTTTTGATCTTCAGAATGTAAATACCATTTGGATGATTGAAATCAACTTTTATCTTACCATTTTCTTGCGCCAAAAAGCTTTTTTGACTTTGGCCGTCAAAAGTTAATAACGTAGCTGAAACCAGGTCAGTCCCCTCAATGAAAATATGATCTTTTGCCGGATTCGGATAAATAAATATTGGATCTTCAGAAGCATCCGATTCATTGGCACCCACCTGATCCGACCATTCTTCATTTTGATGAATACCCCAGATATATTCCACTAATTCTGGCAGATCGATAAATGGGTTCCGGTTGTGTTGCCATTCCTGAATGACATTATTCCGGTTCATTTCAAAATCATCCGGTGGATCCTGTCTGTGCCATTCCAACAAGGTTTCAAGGTCCCCTAACTGACCGGTGATATCAGGAAAGCCATTCACAATTTGAAGCCCATTGTACCGGATGGCCATATAAAATACACTCCGGGCAACATCTCCCTTGAAACTGCCCATATTAGCAGGTGGACCATTGTATTCCCCATAATGTTGATTGCCTCTGCTACTGTTTTCAGAACCATCGGCTGCTCTGAGCCCATGCCCATCTGAATTGCCGTGCCGGAGCGAATCCGCATTGGTTTCCCAGTACAGATCAATTCCATCAGCAATATTGTCGCCTTCAATACTATGGAATCCGCCTCGCGATCTTGGAAAGGTATGTTCCCTGTTCCATTTTCCATTATTATCCGAGGTATATTGATAATCCAGTTTTGCCCGACCGGTTTCTGTGTATACCAACCAAACCTGATTACTGTTTGCAGGATTCTGATCAGCACTATTTAACATCTCTACAATATCAGCATAAGTATGCACCCGAACAATATTCGGATCTGCAATAATATCCTGAAGTTCCTGGATCAGGTCCGGTCCGGACTGACCGTCCAGATTTTCATAATAGTCTGCTGTTTGTGAACTTTCAACCAGGCCAAAGCTTGGATCAGTAGGTATACCCCAGGGTGCCACTTGGTAATCATTATCGACAACTCTGACCTCAACATCATTGTTGAACGTAAAAAATCCATCGGGTACATCATCCAAACTGATCATCAACACTTCATCCCCCTCGTCTTCATCATCATCCTCCAGAAATATGGTTGTACTCACTGAAAATTCACCTTCAGTTATTTCCAATGAAACCTCTCCTGAAAAATCATCTGCATCAAAAGTTCCGTTTTCCAGTGACAATTCAAAATTCAGGTCCTCTTCTGCCGGAAGTTCCATCTCCAAAACAATATCAAAAGATTCGCCTTCCATAAACTGAACATCATTCAAAACAATATTGATACCATTCAGTACCACACCGGAACCGTCATTTAGTTGCCGGGGCGTAGGCGGGCCAACAAAATAACTACCATCATTATTCCGCTGGATAGACTCCGTATCTTTTTTGCCATTCATCCCTTCGTTTATTTGTTCAGAAACCCCTAGCAGTTCCATCATACTGGTTACATCACTATCATTGGTATCGTATACCAGTGCATCGATAAGGTTAACATCTGTTGCCAAAGTCCCATCCGGAAAATTTATAGTATCAGATTGATAGATCCCTACCCCATCTGCGCCATTCTGGATCATATTCGCAGGTATTAAAAACTGTGGGGAAGGAGAAACGGTTTTACTTCCGATCAGGAATATCCCATTTATATCAGTAGCGTATCCATTCAGATCGATCTTCAAATAACTTGTATTACCCCCTGAACTCGATCCGTTGAAAAAGACTATGATAAATCCATCCATGTTAAAATTTGGGCTTTCCGATCTGAGCTCAATAAACTCTTTATCATCAATACTGGGCGAATCACAATCCAGTTCGTTAATGACCAATTGACCCGATAAAAAGTGGACAAAGAATAATAATGTGAGGGATATTATAAATTTAGGCATGGAAATGTATCTTTTTTTTGTGGCTCAAATATACCTAAGATAAGTAGATTTAGGTCCTGACCTCACAAATGATTATATAGCTTTTATAAATGGTTTACTTAAAATAAATCAAAAACCATTAATAAAAGCATAATTTATGACCATACTCCGTTTGATAGTTGAAAATTCCAAGGTCCCCAAATCGCTTGTTAATTAGTTAATTAAAAGCAAATAAATAGTTAAAAACGGAGAGGATGGAAAATGAATGGTAATAATACCATAACTTTATGATTAGCAGGAAGAGGCCAAGTTTGAATAACTGACAAGTATCTGTTTTATAACATATACAAAATTAATTTCTTCTTTAAATTTCAGATCTTTTAACAATAAAATATTTAAATCATCATAAAGTACATTCCAATGATTAATAATGCTATTTATCGATTTTCATTTTACACTTTTTTATTTGCTGTAATAATTCTATTTGCCTCCTGCAAAGATACTAATACCCAAAACAAAGAACAAACTGACACCGACTCAACCCAACAAGTTCAGGTGAAAGAAGAACTCCTACCTGCTGAAACGGAAAAAGAGATCTCCGACGATAGTTTGTCAATGGAAGTTCAAATTGAAGAAGAACCGGATCCTCCAGTGAGCAATGAAACAAAACCAACAACACAAACAACATCTAATAAAACAGATAAAATATCTCCGGAAAAGACTACAAAAAAGCAGAAATTACCAGAACCGACAAAAATAACCACTAAAGAAGTCACTGAACAAGTGCCAGCTGAAAAAGAGATCATTTCGAAAAAACCAGTGGAAGTCATTTCTGAGACAAAAGTACCCACCAAAGAAGAAACAGTTATTACAGAACCTGTCGAGGAAAAAGTAGCACCAAAAGAAACAGACCCTGTCATAGAAAAGCCGGTAGAAGAAGTAAAAGAAATCATCGTTGAGGAAACAAATAACTGGAAGGTTCCGGCAAAATACAATAACAAGAAAAACCCGATTGCATCTGATGATGAATCTTTACAAATCGGCAGGGTTATTTACAAAAAGCATTGTGCTTCATGCCATGGAAAAACAGGAAGAGGGGATGGTTCAAAAGCAGAAAAACTTGAAACCTCCACAGGTGATTTTAAAAGTTCAAAATTTCAAAGTCAGTCTGATGGTTCCTTATTTTATAAAACGATAGAAGGCAGAGACGAAATGCCCGGATATAAAAAAAAGATTCCCGATGAAGAAGACATCTGGCATTTGGTAAATTTTTTAAGGAGCTTGGGGTAATTTAAAATAAAATAGTTAATAATTAAACCAGTATGATTACTTTTAAATGTAATTATGTTAACTAATTATTGTAAATAAGTGTATTTCAATACCAAATAATAGCTAGATGAGAAGTGATTAATTCAATTAAGATCCGATCTTATGACATTATTTTTTAAATAAAACGGGTAAGAAATTCTATTTTTTTTAAAAAAAGTAAAAAAAAACATGCATTATTGAAACTTATTGCCCTCTAAAATTGTAACACATACTAATGGCACAAAATATTTTACTATTTTTGCCATTGAATTTAATTTATAATAAAAATATCAAAAATGAGTTACGGTACAGTAAAATTTTTCAACGAAAGTAAAGGATTCGGATTTATCAAGCCAGATGATGGTGGACAAGACGTTTTCGTTCATGCTAATGGTTTAATTGACACAATCGCTGAAGGCGATAAAGTTAGTTATGATGTTGAAGAAGGAAAGAAAGGATTGAATGCAGTAAATGTTGCAATAGCATAACATAAGCTAAAATTTCAAGGTAAAATTAGCCTGTCAACAATGTTGACGGGCTTTTTTATTTATGGTAAGTCTTTGCTGGAAAATAGTTAATATATTTGATCCGAAAATAGTTTTCATATTGAAGAGTAAATTGCATCGAAATCACTTAATGGACGATACAATTATCAATTGTAAACAAGTGACAATATTAATTCTTAACTGATTTAATTATTGTTAATCAAGCAATTAATTATTTAATGCTATACAAATAGCCATTTGTATTTGCTTATTACGGTCACCCCTCTTCATTTTGGTTCAGATAGTGGGAAAATTTTCATTTAAAATTAATAATTTATTTTTTAGTAAATAATAACGGATATTTTTATCCGTTATAGGAATATTGTTATATATTTGTGAATAAATTTAAATCAATGTTTTCAAAAGCTTGTGAGTATGGTATAAGAGCAGTGCTTCACCTCGCCAGTGAAACTAAAAAGGGCAATCGAATCAGCGTGAAGGAAATCTCGAATGTGATAGATTCTCCGATTGCCTTTACCGCAAAAATATTACAGCAATTATCCAGGAAAAATATTGTCCAGGCGATTAAAGGTCCTAATGGAGGTTATGAATTATCAACTGAAAATTACCAAGAGTTAAACATAAAAGAAATTGTAATCGCAATTGACGGAGATGGGATTTTTACAAATTGTGGACTGGGATTAACTGTTTGCGATAGCAATAAACCATGCCCTGTACATTTTGAATTTGATCTAATTAGAAAACAAATTGAGCAGATGGGTACAAATGCAAGCTTACATAAGCTTACTAATAAATTAAACTTAGGAATTACTGTACTTAAAAGATAGCTTTTTTTTATTTATAAATCGGACAAATATGTCCGCTATGCATTAAATTATATATGATGTTAATAACTAAAGACCAATTGATCGGAGATATAGTTTCAGAAGACTATAGAGCAGCTTCCATTTTCGAATCCTTCGATATAGAATTTTGTTGTGAGGGTGATCAATCACTTGAAAATGTTTGTTTGCAAAAAAAAATAAAACCCAAGAAAATATTAAAAAACTTAACAAACTTGATGGAAGAAAATATCCATTCATATAATTTTTTTCAAGCCTGGGATGTTGATTTATTAGCAGATTACCTGGAAAAAAAGCATAATAAATTATTGAATGAGAATATTCCCGAAATTTCAAATTTACTGGAAAAGATAATCAAAAAGCATAAATCAAATGCTCGTAACATTAATGACATAAGCGTACTTTGGAAAAGTTCTGCAGAAATTTTCATTAACCATATGCACTTTGAACACAGAGAAATTTTTCCTGACATCAGAGATATCAAGATAAAATTTAATGAAGTAAAGTCTTCAAATATTGTTAAAAATAATACTAAAATAATTATTAATGATTTAAAAGAAGAACATCATATAGTTGGTAAAAACCTGAAGCAAATTGCTAAATTGACCAATCATTTTACGGCTGAAATAGATGATTGTAATACAATGAAACTTTTCTTTACTGCTATGGAAACATTTTATGCGGAAGTGCTTCTACATATCCATATAGAGAATAATATCCTGTTTCCAAAATATATAAAACTGATAAACTGAGAATTAATCAAAATTAAAGATATGAGAATGTGCCTTAAAATCAATTATTGTATTTCGTCAGATTTAAGTCCACTTTTATCTGACGTCATACTGTAATGCAATTGATAGTCACTCCTATCACTTTGGGAACTTGAGGTTGTGACAAACCTCTATCTAATCTGGCTTTATGAAGGTGATCTCCCACTGTTTTAAATTCCTTCGGATAAGCAGGATTTAGGGGTCTTTGAGCCCCCGCTATTTTCAGGCTTTGCCTGAAAATCAATATCAAACTTTCACACATTGCCCCCCACAATTACAATAAAAAATACCCTTCTTTCTTTATGTTCTTCGCCTCTGTACACCCCCAGGGGTTTGTTGCATATTTGCACTTTGTGGTATTGCGATGTAAACGACCTAAAAATCCTGCTTATCCTGTCGAAACATTAACTTTGGGGGACCATATAAGAAAGACAAGATTAGACAAAGAACTCACTCAGAATCAAGTTGCTACTATGATTGGTGTGGCCACTGATACTGTTACAAATTGGGAGTTGAACAGGAATTCTCCAAGAAAAAGTTATTATTCAGTAATATATGATTTCCTAGGTAAGGTTCCTTTAAAATATTGAAAGTGCAAATATGCGACAAATGGGGGTTCAGTTACTAATATTTAAATTTATAGGGTTTATTTGATATTTGTCTAATTATAAATTGGGGGGGGGGATACCAATATTTAACGCCAATAGTCTTGATTTTAACATCGATCTTTCATACATTGAATGATCATTTTACTCAGTTATCGAAAATCATTTACCGTGAAAATTTGTGATCCAGTAAGCTGTTTTGTTCGCCTAAAATCATTTATTGGCTTTGAAAGTATTTGATTGGCTTTGAATCCAATTTGTTATATAACCAGTATTTATCAACTTAAAATTTTAACTTTGAAAAATGTATTTGTTATTACAATTTTTGCTATATTAATTTTTTCAAACTTTAATTGCGCAAATAAAAATGAAGAAACCATTGTGGTTGAAACTGAAAAATTCGATGCTTCAAAATTTATTGATTACGTCAATGAAAATAGTTCCAATTCTAGAGATGGAGTGATACCACATTTTAATAATGTTTATTGTACTCCTGATTTTGAGGATTGTCAGAAGCAGGAGATATTACCATAAGTGTTAAACCTGAATGTACCCAAATTCCTCAAAATGTTATTGGTGATTGTGAAGTGGACGTAAATTTTGATTTATGTGTTGATGAAAATGCTTCAGTGCCTGTAATAAGTTTTTATAATTTTTCATTAGGAATTCCAGATCAAAATGGAGAATGCAGTGATTTATTGAATTATCTAGATAATCTAAATGATGAAGATTATGAAGAAGCTATTTCTTGTATTGCTGATTATGTTAAGCATAAAGCTATATTTGATATTATGGAATCTTGGTCAGGTGGATTATTTTGTCAAGGTTCATACTTAGTTGCTAGTTCAAATTTGCATGAGGCGCTCTGTTCAAGAATTTGTAGAGTTGGGTACGAACGGCCAACTTCAGGAAAAATTACTGGTGGTTGGTGGATATACTTTGTTAATTGTGGTTCTGGATGTTGTCAAACAGAGACCGAATATTGTTGGGAAAATGGAACGTTTTCAGTGCAATCTCAGGTAACAATTTCATCAGGAGATTGCATTCAGGTTCCTCCTACTCCATGGGAGATAGAATATTGTTTTAATGAAAAATATCGTTGTCAACAACGTTGTGAAAACTAAGTCTATATTTTCTAAATTGGCAAGGTGAGTAATTCATCTTGCCATTTAACATATTTTAAAATGAAGCTTCTGAAAAATAGCTTATTGTTACTAATTATTGTGTTACAACTAGAAATTAAAGCACAATTTGTTCCAATTTCATTTAATGATTATGTTCCCAATTGGATTCATTATTTTCAGGATACAGCAGCTATTGGATATTACAATAAACACCCTGATGGAATGACTCATTTGTTCCATAGTCCTAAAATAATTCATTCTCAGGGCAATAACTTTTATTTTTTGTATCATATTTATGTAAATTCAATATCTTCTGATGGTGCATATTTAGAGAAAATGGATTTAAATAACAAAAGAACTTTATGGTCTAATTATTTTGATATTAGAAATAGTGAGCGTTACGAAAGTCCATCAAACTTTTTTATTAATGATACAGGGGAAATTGAGATTATTGGGTACAGAAAAAAGGACAATGGTCTTTTCACCCGACAATCTAAATTTTTTAGAAGAACTTATAATGCTGATCATGGATATTTAACTTCCCATAATTTTTCTTCTGAGATTGATACTTTAGCGCCATGGATATATTCAAATCAAGGGTGGAGTAGTTCTCAAATAATTAAAATCCAGAATAATTATATTCATAATTCTGTAATAGCTTTTGACCATGGGCCCGAATTGCAATTTAGTAGATTATTTTATGAACTTGATTCTATCGGAAAAAAACTGAATGAAACATTTTTTATAGGAGAAAGGCATTTAAAATATAATTTATCAGGTCCTCAATTGATTAAATTAGATGAAGATGAGTATGTTAATACATATTATTCAATAAATACCACTAATACTTATTCGGATACTTTTAAGTATAAACTTTTCTTGCAATATTTTAATGATTCATTTGAGCTATATAAGGAGTTTGACATTTCAGAAATTATTAGAATTAAAGATGGAGCTGAGTTCTATGTGAAATATACCGATGATAAAAATATAATTTTAGTACTTCTTGAGAGTTACGAACCGGCATTATGGCATACTGTTTTTTATATTTTTAATCATAGTGGTGAGTTAATTGATTCTTTCCCTTTTATTACGAAAGATGGTGAACGAATTATTTATATGGATATAGAGAAAGTTTCTGATAGTGAATTTTTACTGGCAGGAAGTTCTCAGTGGCACCAGAAAGGAGTAAAGAATACAGTTCATTTTTATTTGAAAGAGCTAAATAAAAACCTCAAATATCTAAATAGTTTTGAGATTGAAGAGGAAAATCATTTTTTGAAAGCTGAAGGTTTAGTCATTCTTGATAATCATGATGTCTTGTACTTGGGTTCACACAGGTATTCAAATTTTGAGGGAGTTAATTTTGTTGACGATAAAGGTGGAGGACAGAAATGTTTGATCCACTTTGAAGCTCAAGATATTGGGCTTGTTTCAAACAAAAACATATCATCTGTTTCTAGTCCAAATAATATAATAATTTACCCTAACCCTGCTTTTAATACAATTTGGGTTAAATTGAAATTTACTGTTGAAGGAAAACTAATTATCAATAATATGCAAGGTGTAGAAATGTTTTCGACAAAATTTAATAGTGATAATATGTCGATCCATATTGATAATTTGAAAAGTGGATTTTATTCATTAACAATTATAAATAAAAATGGTAATAGAATTAATAGTGCAATTTTTCAAAAATCCAACTAAAATAAAATCCCCGGTCAAAATGTTTTACGTCAGCTAAAAGTGGATTCCGCTGTTTTGTATCCGTCCGAGCAACTACAGGTCATCAAAACTTGTTGACCCGGATGGTCGAAGTTTGTCCCCCCGATTTCTATGTTAAAACCAAAGAATTATTATAATTTTTTTGATATATACGGTTGTTTTTCACACAGGTGGAAAAACCGGACAAAGTGAACACCCTTCTCCGGGGTAAATTGAACACCCTTTCCGGAGTAAAGTGAACATCCTTCTCCGGTCCAAAGTGAACACCCTTGTCCGGAGTAAAGTGAACACCC
>Ga0102812_10000296_pt1 | contig 36954 bp, 51 predicted proteins | sample ColrivemetaGS713_FD_79334 | JGI IMG/M metagenome (GOLD analysis project Ga0102812, IMG submission 79334) | Estuarine microbial communities from the Columbia River estuary - Flood tide ETM metaG S.713 | ecosystem: Environmental > Aquatic > Marine > Intertidal zone > Estuary | place: USA...
CCGCCGCGCGCGCTTGCCTCCATCTCGACGATATGGATGTTCCGCGACTTCTCAACGACGCGAAACGGAAGCGGCTTCTGCTTATCGCTTGGCTTCAAGCGTGGCAAGGCGACGCTCCAGTTCTTGAAGTCGCTGCGCTGTCACCTGATCGTTTCCACTCAGGCTCAGTTGAGCGCGGACGAGATCAGCCGTGATGGACTTCAGTTCAGTGAGTTGACCAGAGTGCTGGTCGATCGTCGCGTCCTTGCGACCGATCGACACAGCGAGACCGCCAAGCCCGAGCGCGAATACAGCGACCTGCACCCACGCGGCTACCGTCCTTGAAGCCGTGCCGTCTCCGTTCATGTCACCCAGACTAGTCACGCGGATGGAGGCTGTCCGTTGCCACCAGCAGCCCGACTGTTCAAGTCTCTCAGTTTTTTCAACTGCTCCGCTACCGTCATGGCAACGGATGACACCGCAGTGCGAGCCGCATGAAGTGCCTCGCCGGGGCCAGCGACTCCGCACACCTTCACCTCGGCAGGCCACTTGCCCAGTGGGCAGTTCGCACCCGGCATGGTGACTTTGACGGACAGTGCAGCGCGCTTTCCAGAGCATCCGCATGCTCCGCAGAACCCCAGCGAGTCTTGCAGATCTCCAGACGCGTCCTTGCGCCTATCGCAGCCTTGGCACGCAGTCACGCGAGCCTCACGCGTCTCGGAAGCAGTCTCGCCACGAGTGACAGTGCTGGCCTCCGCTCGCATGTACTCGGCGGCTTGACGAAGGTACGAACGGTGTTCTTCCATGTTTCGATCCTCAGTACACGGGACACGAGACAGCCGATATTGCGACCGTGCTCGTCAGGGTGTAGGAGATAGTTGTGAGGGCGCATGTCGGAGTGCAGACCTTTTGTTCACAGCATTCTTCGCCTGCGTTCCTGTCGCAGATATCAAGGCATGGGTAACACTGATACGAGGAAGGCTTGACCAGCGACTCAGATGGCCCAACGAAGGTGAACACTTCCGCCTGTCCAGCCGTGTATTGAAACGACATTGAACCGGGGTATCGAGTCCATGTTGATGTGGTGTCGAACGGCCCCGGGTCGAGAGTCCAGTAGTCATCCACGCACAACTGAGACACCGTTTTCGTTCCCGTATTCCCCGATCCGGTGTATGTGACTGTTGCCCCAGAACAGAACTTGATTGCTGCGGTGTAGGCACTGTATTGACACCTGCATGCGTTATTCAATCCGGGCTGAAGATCAAGTCCATAGTAAGTCGGCCCGGTTGTCTGGCCGATGCTGAGATCGCATTCACCCTCCCGTGACTCGCCGCACTTGCATTCGTCTCGGCTGTAGGCGTATTGATTCACCCAGTCAACGCGGATGTAGTTGCCTCGCGTTGTGCACCAGTCTGTGTACCTGTACGCCGTGTTGTATCGCTCTTCAGCAGTCGAACCCGATGTCAACCCAATCGCCTCCGCGCTCCAGTCTTGAAGCGGAATGACTGGTTCATAGTCAAAGATGCCAACCGTGTCGTCTGTCTGCGTTCCATTCCAACTACCGTAGAGCGTCGCAGTGCCTGTGCGCTGCCACAGATACTTGCATGATGGCGCGCCAGTAGCAGTAATGTCTTCGAGCCGAATCGACATCCGGTACGCAAGCCTCGTAGTCCCCCTGAAGGTGTATGGCCTGTAATACTCGATGCACTCATTCGACGCAGCAATGTCTTCCGCGTAGTCGGACGAAGGCACGAACGCTACCTCAACCGCTCCGTCAACCCAGCAGTTTTGCCGCACCACCACATCACAGTCCATCTGCATCGTTGAACAGCAGAATGCTGCATCGCATGCAGTCGATGTGTCTGCGTATGGCAGTTCTATCTCCTGCTGCGATTGCGAGACCCAGATGTGTCCTGCATTGGGATCGCACTCAAGCACCATCGTTGTGCTTGATGGCATCAAGACAAGTACCGTGCAATCGCATCCACCGGGAAGCGTGCCACCTCCGAACACTCGGGATGTCACCATCTGAATCTTCATCTTCATCGTTGATCCCTCTTGAAGAGGCATCGTTCTGTCACGCGGCCCACAAACTTCGCAGTCGTCCGTGCACCTCCACGGAAGATCGCACACCGTGCATGGCGGTTCCAATGCACAGCAGCAGTTGCTTCTGTGCAGCGTCAAGTGACAAGCCCCGCCAACTCAGTCGCGGTCTTGATCGTCGGCCAGTATTTGATCTTCGCAATCGGGCCTGCCGAGAAGTACAGTTCGTATCCCGGTCGTCCAATCACGAATCGAGTGGGTGTGAATGTCGCGCTCAGCGATGTTGGCCCAGCCGATGTCGCAGAGCCGTTCAGGTTGATCTTGACCTCTGCCGTTGAGAGGCTTGCGTCGAATGATGCGGCGAATCGCGTCGCTGTGTTCGCGCTATAGGTCAGATTCGCTTCTGGTGCTGCGCCCGATCCACGCGCTGCTGAGAAGAGGCGACTGCCGTTCGTGAACACTTCCCAAGTCGGCTGATCTCCAGCCGTCATAAAGCCAGCGCGCGTTGGATATGAACCACTGTTGCTGTATGTGAATCGCCCACTGTGGTACAGCGTGCCAGCAGTCGTGCTGTAGCCGAGCGCACTGATGTCGCTCATGGTCAACTGATCGCCATTGCGCGTTGCGGTCGCAGTAGTCGTGACGATGTAACTGGACGAGCCACCGCCGTCCTCCACCTGTGCTCCCCATATCTCGATCGCATCGCCTGATGTCACCACGCGGAACCCGACTTGCTGCGCTTCGGTTGTCGCGGCGAATGTGTACCGCGTCCATGTGCTCGTGATTGCTTGCGTGGTGTATGTAGAGCCGTTGTTGGTTGTGTACTGGATCGAACCAGTGCCAGTCACGCGACGGAGCCAGACGCTGAGCGTGCGCTGTGCAGACGAACCGATCGCAGCAGACGCGATGATGGTCGCGTTCGCGGCTGTGGCAGTGAGCCGCAGAGCAGTCAGGTCATTCCGTGGACTCAGGTTGTTCGTGCTGGTGCGCGTCAGATTTGTCGTCGTCCAGTTGTTCTGCGATCCGCCTGTGGCGGCGAAGGTCTCGCTGAAGTTCAGGCGATTGGTCGTCTGATGTTCGCAGAGCAGGCCAAGGCGTTCCAGCGTCACTGGATCGTGCGTGAATCGCGCAACGCCGGATGCCGCTGAGGCAACGAACCCAAGTGAGTCGATGTATGTGCCGACCGTTGCGCGCGTCAGTGTCAAGCGCGAGTCGAGCGCGTTCGTGGTGAAGTCGAATGAGAGAGTCCAGTCTCCATTCGATGTGTCACCATGAAGTACCCACTCGTCCTCACCGATCTTCGTCGCATAGGCAGACGATCCCGCTGACTTGAGAGCGCGACCGTTTGGAGCGTAGAGAGTCACCCCACTGCACGGCCACACCTCGACAGATCCAGAGAGTCGAATGATCTGCACAGTCGATCCAACGCGGATTGCCTGCTGCGATGAGGATGGGATGTATACAGCCCTCTGACCAGCAGATGACTGCACGATGCACGCGTCGTGAAGATCAGTAGTGAGCGTGAGATCCGCATCCGTGTACACAATCGTTCGTCCGCCAACTGCGGAGACTGGAGTTGCTCCAGATCTGTACGCGTACAGGATGCCGTCGAATGTGTTGATCGCGAGTTCGCCTTCAGACATCTCCAGAGAATCTGGAACCAGTCCCGGCGTGTTGCTCCGCTTCAGCCTGATGATGTCTGACATCAAGTCACTCCGTAGAAGTTGCCACCGTCATAGGTGTTGACGAGTGCTGTGGTGCACGCTCCACTCACCGGGTTGGGATACCAGAAGCACCACTGAAGTCTTCCCTGTGCAAGTCGCATAGGAATCATCGGAACGATGGTGTCGTCGGGAACCTTTACTGTGCGCCAGCCACTGGATGCAACGATGTCGTTGCTCTCAGAAGAATGCGTGTATCCGCCGCGAAGAATCGAAGTGTTTCCAATCTCGAACAGATTGATTGCCCAAGTCGATGGAGACTGGTCGGTTGTTCCGTTCGTGAGAGATCCAACGACGCGCCCATTTTCCGGCTCCTCACCAGTACATGTTGACTGTGAGCCAAGCAGAACCACGCGCTTCCATGAATACTTCCATCTTCGTTCTCCCTGCCCAGAGCCTTCGAGCGCGGACGATCCGGTGATCTTCGCAAGAGTCAGGCTAGGGAATGAAGTCTGCCCAGTCTGATCTGAGATGGAGAGAGTCGCGTTCGATTTTGCAAATGAGATGGCCTTGACGATTTCAGCCCACACTTCCGGAGTGAGCGCGCCAAGACCCTTGCCGATGACTGGCTTGATTCCCATGTTCAGTCCGAGCAGACGGAGTAGCCGGATCCAACGAGAGCCGAGAAGTTGGCAGTGGCTGTGAACGGCTGAAACCAGCGAACCAACAGAGCCTGCGGGTTGTCGCTGCTGTTAGAGAGTTGCACGCGCCCATCTGTCTCGCGCTTTGGAACTTGCCGGAGGTGATACCACTCGTCTCCAACGAAGTCGTATGCGATCTCCCACCTGCACTTGCCAATGCTCTGAACCTTGAAGCCCTTGAATAGCAACTGACCTCCAGCAGCACCCTCGAATGATCCGCTGTTCCGCTTTCCAAGCCCAGACCAAGCGTTTGACATTGCCGCAGAGATACCAGAGGAGCCGTAGCGTCTGGTGATCTGCATGTTTGTCTGCCAAATGAACCGCGACACTGGTTCTCCGGCGGAGTCAATCTTCGTGCCACCAATGTCGTCTTCTGTGGGAGTACCGCCAGATGGGATACTCGTCGTCCTCCACGCATCGACATACGCGCCACTGATGTCGCTGCTGAAGGCTGTGTACGCAGACTCAGACTGCTCAGTGCCGAACGATGCAGTGACCTCCCAGACCTTGCCAACACTGTCTGCAACAGACTTCACTGAGACCGATCGACAAATGCCATTGATGCTGTGGTACGGACTTTGCACCACAGCAGCGGTGTTCCCGGGCGTGTATCCGACAGCCGCAGCCGCAGCCGCAGCAGTCGTGACATTCGTAACGACCCATGTCTCAGTCATCGAGACATCTTGCACACCGTACACCCAGTCCTGAGATATGAGCCGTGCAGCCATTATGAAAGGACTCCCGCAAACGCTCGCGTGTTTCGTTCGATCTGTGACAGGTACTGGTTGGAAGTGGCGAGTAGATCAGATGATCCAGTTGCCCCCCCAGCCTTACCAACGATTCCGGTCGATGCCATCGCTCCAGACTGGAGCGCAGTGTCGTCGATTAGGGTTCCCGGCGCAACCTCCTTGCCAGCGATCCGCTTCAGCAGTTCAGTCTGCTGGACATTCTGGTCGAGGATCTTTCCGCTCGTGTCCTGACCGATGCTCATCTGACCGAATGCAGTGTCAATCGAGTTCACGATTCCCTGCGCTGGATCCTTCGCGTCCGTACCACCAAGTTGTGCCTTGAGCGCGTCGTACTGCTTGAGCATCGCCGCGTCGTTTCCGACTGCCGCAGCAAACTTCTCGCGCTCGAACGCGTCTGCACCAATCTGCTTCTTGCGAACCTCGTCCTGAAGATTCTTGAGCGTTTCAACCGCGCCCTTGCGGTCTTCATCAGCCTTCTTCGCAGCCGCAATCGCAGACTCCATCTGCATAGCGTTGGCGACGGCATCATCCAGATCTTTGCCCAGTTTCCCAGCCGCAGCGGCCATGCGTCGAATCTGTTCTTCCCGAGACGATGTTGCCTCGGCCATCGAATCGGACAGACCCTTCGTGAAGGAACCCCAGTCGGCGAGCGCGGACTTCGTAGCCTCTCGGCTCGACTTCAGCGCAAGCAGACTCTGCGCCTTCTTGATCGTGTCAGCGTCAGCGTTGTTCATCTGCAACTTCTTGATGAGCCGCTCGTCGTCGCTCATCAGTGCCTCATCCGTGCTGCGCTGCAAGTCTTCCATGATCGAACGCGTCTCCTTGAGAGCGTCGTTCTGCTTTCGGATCGCCTCGGCCTGAGCCGCCTGCTTGCCGAGCATGTCGGCGATCTCCTCAGACGATCCAGCGGCGCGAGCCGTGTTGTACGCGTATGCGTCCGCAGTCTCTGTCAGTTTGTACTGCTCTTCGAGCGCGTCCTTCAGATCGTCCTTCATCTTGGCCTGCAACTCGGCCACCTTGATCGTCGTCAACAGTTGACGCGCCTCTGCGATTGCCTTCCCAGTTTCAATGCTGTTCGCGCCAGTCTTCATCAGGCCATGCGTGGTCTTCTGCTCCTCGGTCATGCCAGCCGTAGCAGCCTTCTCTCGCAGATCCTCCATCTGCTTCGTCAGTGCTTCCACCTTCTTGCGGTCGATCTCTGCGGCTCCAGCGATTGCGACCATCGAGCGCGCTGCTCCCTTCGCAGCACTGTCCGCCTTGTTCATGTTCTCCCAAACGGCCTTCGTTCCGTCGAAGTTCACCGCGTCCACACCAGCCTGATATCCCTCCATTGCATCTGCGCCAGCAGCCTTCGCCGCCTCGACGGTCATGTTGAACGCAGTTGTGGCGGCATCTCCGATCGTCTGCGATATGTTGTGCGTCGCACCAGTCAGCCACTCGATCGCGTAAACAATCGACTCGATCGGCTTCAGGAAGGCGGCGACAACGATGCTTCCAAGCGCAACGAGCACGCCACCAATCGCCTGTGCGTAGTTCCAGAACTGACGAAGGCGATTGACCGCCATCGCGATCACATCGTAGATCGCAGCCATGACAAGAGCGATAGTCTGCATACCCTGCATCAGACTGTCGGTGTCTTGCGTCATCATGTCAGTCAGGCTTTCAGTGATGAGATCAACCACCGGGGCGAACGCGCTCGCAAGCATGGTCATCACATTCTCGAACGCCCTACCGAGTTCCGTTACGCGTCCAGATGTCGCAGCCAACTCCATGTACATGGTGTTTGGCAACTCAAGTTTCTTCGCCGTCGCCTGAGCCTTCGAGAACTCTTCCGCAGTCGCGTTGACAGCCGCCGCAAGGCCAGTGCCGCCGCGACCAAAGAGATCGCGCAGCGTCTTCATCTTCTCTGCCTGAGTTCCCATCTGGCGAATGCGCTGGATCACCGTGTCAAAAGCGTCGGCTGAATCCATCGCTGCAAGGGCTGTCGAGTCAAGACCGATGCGAGCGAACTTGTCCTGTGCTTCCTTGCCACCTTCCGCAGCCTCTCCGACCGCGATAGCGAACCGCTGCATCGTGTTCTCTGCAAGACCAGATGCGATGCCCAAGTTTCCGTAGGTGTCTCGAAGTGCCTGCAAGCGCGTGGCTGTCACTCCGAGAGCGACAGCCTGATTCTTCAGTTCCTCCGCAGCCTTCGCCGAGGACACAGTGAGCGCGATCATTGCGCCAACAGCCGCAATCGCTCCGCCAGCAAGAATGCCGAGACCAAGCCCGCTCGTCACGGAGATTCCAGCGAACTCCTTCACCGTCGAGACCGCAGTCTTGATCTTGTCCTTTAGTCCAGCAACGGCGGAGTGAGCCTTCGCAGCCCTGTCGGTCAGTTTCTTCATGTCGATGCCGCCGTCAGCACCGATCTTGACCCCACGGCTCTCAAGCACCGCTCCGGCTCGCCCGACCTTCGATGACATCGACCTGTGCTCGCCCTCAAGACGAGCGCGCTCGCGCATCATTCCGTTCAACTTGCCGAGAGCAGCCTGCTCGCGCTGCAACGCTGCTGCGACACCACTGTCAGTCTTCGCCTTGCCTACGGCCTGCTGCGCCTTCCTGTACTCGTCTGCGGCGACGGAGAGTTTCGCCTGCATGCGAGACATCGTTCCCTCGATGTCCTGCTTCTGAAAAAGCATCCGCGTGTACTTCGCACCAGCGTTCAGATCACCCTGAGCCTTTGTGGCCTTCTCTGTTGCCTTGGTCAGTTTGTCTTGCATCTCAGACGCGGACTTCATCGTCTTCGACATCGTTTCGACACGCTGCGTGGCCTTCTCGACGAGCGAGATGATGCTCGAAAGCGGCCCCAGAACAGCATCCGCGCCGGGAACCTTCGAGAGCGCACCCATCACCTCGCTGTGGAACGACTTCACAGAACTCTTCGCGCGCTGCATGCCGCGTTCAAGCCCCTCGGTCGAGGCTCCGACATTGACGAAGAGATTTCCAATCGTTGCCATGCGTTGTCTCAGGTGATGGGAGGATCGGTCTTTGCAGCATTCTGCTGCTTTGACGCGACCATCGCCATCAGTGCTTCCAATCCGTCCTGCAACTTCTTGTCTTCATCCACCGGGAGGAACGGCATGAAGTCATTCACGGTCAGCGGCTTCTGTCCGCGACCGCGATTCGAGTTCGCTTGCAGCGCGCAGAGCATCGCGACGGAGTAGTCCGTTCGCCATGCTCCGATTGGATCAACAGAATCGAAGGCGATCCACCACGAGATCTCCTCGGAATCCATCGTGTCGAGCAGTTCTCCAACCGTCCTGCTCAGGGCCAGCGCGAGACGCATGAGGAAGCGTCTCGCGCCGCCCTTCCTCAGTTTCCCGCCATCTCCTCGACATCGTTCGACGAGAGGCCAGAGAGCCGCTGCGCGACGGTGAAGAGGCTGTCGAGCACATCCGCCGGGAGAAGACCCAGAGCGTCGATGTCGTCGTCTCCAAACACGCGCGTGCCTTCCTTGTCGCAGATGGCGCGCACAAGCAGTTTCGACCGGATGTTCTCGGTAGAGAGCGTGCGATTCTTGCCCTTCTGAACAAAGCATGACGACTCGAAGCCGTCGCGCTCGCGGCCAGTCAGAGTGCGGACATAGATCGGATCAGCCAGTCCCTCAACGGGCACGGACTCGATCGTCAGACGATTCTTGAGCGCGAGGATCTGTTCCTTGATGTTCATGTGCAGTGTCTCCTTAGTGCGGAACTCTATCAAAGACAGCGGAGGGCCGAAGCCCTCCGCCGTCCTTCCGGGGATCAATACCCAGAGTCAGTCGCTTCCTTCTCCGGGGATGCCGCCCCCGCCACCCCCTCACGCGGGTGCGGAGCCGACTCCCATGATCTGATGACTGACTCGCAGTGTGTACTTGACGACGACCTGCTGATCGACAGATGCGTCGATCGACATGCCGACGATGAAGGCATAGAAGGTCTGAGCGACACTTCCGCCCCATGTGATCGTGAACTGCGACGGAGTTTCAGCACCATGCTGAGGCATAGTTGGAGCCGCAGTGAAGTTTGCGGTGATCTCCACCGTACCGCCGTCGAGAGTTCCGGTCACATACTTCTTGACCGTATCAGCGAGCGCGGTGACATCAATCTCCGCGACCGACACGCCACTGACGGAGATGGCGGTGACTTCACCAACCACACCACCAGTCGTAAAGAGTGTTCCTTGACTAGAAAGAGCCATGTCGGTTCTCCTTTAGGCGTTGGTCGTGCCGAGCACGCTGTTCGAGATGCGGAGGGTGTACTTGACGACGACCTGCTGATCGACGGACGCGTCGATCGACATGCCGACGACAAACGCCGTGATCGAAAGCACGGTTGGCGTAGTGGTCGGGATGGTGATACCAAACGATGACGGAGTTTCCGCGCCCTGCGAAGGCATCGTCGGAGCAGTCGTGAAGTTGGCGGTGATTTCCACCGTACCTCCATCGAGAGTGCCCGTGACATACTTCTTCACAGTGTCGCTGATTGAGGTCACATCAATCTCCGCGACCGAGACACCACTGAAGGAGATCGCAGTGATCTCGCCGACGAGCGTGCCCGTGCTGAGAGTGATTCCTTGACTAGATACGGCCATTGGTTCAGGTCTCCGAGTACATGATCGAGTAGATGCCCGTGTGCAGGAACGCTCCCGCAGTTTCACCCGCCTGTGGCGACTGGTAACTCGTCACGCTCCGCAAATGTAGAGAGTGCATCACGGCAACGCCACCGCTGGTTCCAACGAACTTGTGCAAGGCAGTACGAGCCTTCTCGTGTACATCCGCAGCGGTCGCAGCCGAGTCCGCAACAGCCATGACCTCGATCTGAGCCTTGCGGAATCCGCCAGAGCCAGAGAGCGTCGGAGCACTCTCGTCCTCGCTGATTGCATAAATGATGCACGGAAGCGCATCACCCTGCTGGCGCGCCTCTGGAGAGATCCGCGTAGAAACCACGCTGGCGACAGCCGTGTTGCCAGCGAGCACAGCCCTGACAGCCTTAGAGATCAGTGTCATCCCTTGACATCCTCCTCTTCAATCGCCGCGTGAATCTCACGCAGAAAGGTCGCCTCCGCCGCGCTCTTATTGTCCTCGAACGCTGGCCGCATGAACGGCCTCGGGAGGATCTTCTTCACCTTCAATCCCAGCGTCGGCCTGAAGCGACCGAAGTAGTGAGTGAGGTTGAATCCGAACTCGATCAGGTGAGCCAGCGTTGCGCGCAGGCTGTCAGAGTTCAACCTCTTCGCGCGACCAGTCGCGCTCTTTCCGTAGAACACGGCCAGCGATCCGATGGTCTTGTATCGAGACCCGACAGCACCCTTCATCCTGATCTGAATCTTGCCAGCAATCGCCTTGCGAACCTTGTGCTCCGGGTGAAGCACCGGAACGGCCATCACATTGATCTTCGCAGCGGCCATCATTCCTTCAAGAGACGGCCTCACAGCCCTCTTGAAGATCTTCTGGTGCACGCGCGGTGCGAGGTCTTTCATCTTCTCTTCGAGTTCAGCAAGCCCGTACACCTTGACCTGCTCGCGCGCTCGCAAGCGACCAACAGAGATCCTGTTCTTCATCACACCCGCCTTTCGGCAAGCACGCGCAGGTGAGTCCTGTAGATGTCCGTGTGGGTGATCGCGGTCACATTGTGCAAGTTGCCCATGTACAGAACCTTCGATCGAGTCGTCAGTCCAACGAGTGCCCGAATGATGATCTCAAGACGGGCGTTCGCGACCGTACCTTCGGCGACCTGAGTCTCCGTCACCTCTCGCTGCTTCACATTGGCCCAGACCGTGACGCTGTTCGAGAACGCTTCCACCTGCTGTCCGAAGTCATCAAGCGTGCTGCTTGGACTGCTGAATGTGACCCGATCTCTCAGTTCACCGATCCCGGGAGTTCCGTTCACGGCATGACCTCGCGAGATCGCAACTGGCCCAGAAGTGCTCTGGCGGCCAACTCGATCTGAGATCCAGTCTCACCACCGACGACCTCTTCTCGGTTCTCGTACCAGTGTCCGATCAGCAGGAGCATGGCGTGCTTGGCTGTCTCGACAGACGCTCCAGCCGTGTACGAGATCTGCACAGCGTCATCGACTGCGGCTGTCTCCGGCCACACTCCGCCGTTCACGCTCGTCGCAACTGGCAAGCGAATGCGCCCGGGGATCGGATTCACAGAGACTCGATAATCCGTACCGACGACCATCGTCACCAGAGATCCTGCCGAGTTGTAATAGGCAACGCTCGCGACTGCGGTGAGCGGAGCCGCCGGAAGAACGATGTCTCCGCCGCTTGGCGGGAACGATGTCATCGTCATGGTGAATGCCCGCGACGCAAACGCTCTGCCAGTTGCGCGCTCCGCGTACTGGCGCGCAACGGTGATGAGCCGAGTCAGCAGCGTGTCATCGTCGGACGCGTCAACGCGGCAATGCAACTTGGCCTCAGCAAGCGTGATTGGCTCCGTGACTGGAGCGGCAGACTCTACTGATCGAGTCGTCGGGTACGGGCGCATGTCTTCCTCTCCTTCTTGACAGCCGCACTCAAGTCCGTCGTGGTATCAGCACTTGCGTGCTCCTCCACGAATGCCTCCGCGTCTCCAGTTGCGATCAGTCGAGCAGCGAGCGCGTCGTCGAGCGTGTAGATCTGCGTGCCAACAAAGATGGCACGCGTCTCAGTGTCCATGACGGTGTTCAGGATCTTGACCTTCATAGCGTGCTCCTAGTGAAAGGGGCACGCGGAGGTTCGCTCCGCGTGCCCCATGTTGCGATCAGTCATTCATCACGAAGCGGCCATCTTCAGGTAGCGGAACGCATCCAGCACCGAAGCCTGCGAGTCGTGACGGGCGAAGCCAAAGTAGCCCGTCTGGTTGTTCGCGAGGAACGCCTCGCGAGCGGTCTTGATCGACACGCCTTCACGCTCGCCGATGTGGAAGTAGTTGAAGTCACCGAACGCTGCCACGATGTTGCCAGCCGCGACCGAGTTGCCGCCGTTGGCGCACACGACCGGGTAGCCCAGCAGACGATCCGGCTCGCCGTCCTGAAGACGACCATCGCCAAGGCTCCATGCGAACGGCGCGTAGGAGATGCCCACATTCGTGCCACTCTGCGTCTGGAGCAACTGACGGATCTTCCAGAAGGTCGCGTCGTTCATCACCCACTTCGCATTCGCACGATACTTGCGAGGAAGCGCAGCGACCACCTGAGCCAGTTCCAGAATCGTGACGCTCGTCGTAGCGGATGCGGTCACAGGACTGATCGTCGTTCCAGTGCCGGAGGTGTAGGACAGAATGCCCTTGGGCTGTGCGCTGCCGCTGCCCGTCAGGAACGCCGCCTCTTCCTTCTCGCCCATCACGCGACCGAACTGACGGGCGATGATGCTCTCGACATTGAACGACGGGCCACGGCTCGGAGCGTCCGCCAGCAGTTCGTTGCTCACCTTCGTGAACACGCGCAGGGTGTACGGCTTCAGAGTCAACTTGGCGAAGGTTCCGTTGCTCTCGCTGCTGGAGAAGTCAGCGGCCTCGTTCGAGTACGCGGCAGTTGCGAACGCGCTCTCATACACCACTTCGGTGTTGAAAGTGCCCAGCGGAATGACATTCGCGACCTGACGCATCGCATTGGCCTGCCAACGCTGCTCGATCAGAGTCGAGAGGAACTCGGTAGCGGGCAGATACCCACCAGCGGAGTCGGTTCCTTCGCTCATGGCGCGCTGCTCGTCAATGGTCAGTTCGTTAGCACCAACGCGCAGGTACTTCGAGAACGCGCTGCGATACTCCTCACTGCCAGTGAAGTTGCGGAGATTGTCGCTCTGCTTCGCGGTCAGGTCACGAGCGCGGCTCGCATCCTCAACCTTGCGATCCATCGAGCGAGTGGCCGCAGCCTGAGCGTCGAGCAGGCGGTAGTGCTGATCGCGCATCTTGATGAGGTCGGTCAGACGGCCATTCATGCGGCTGTACTGCTCTTCCTTCTCCTGCGCGAGAGGCTCGCCTTCCTTCTGCGACTCGTCCACGAGGGACTTCATGCCCTCATAGAGACGACCGATCTCGTCGGTGATCTCACGAATGCTCATCTTCTTCATCTCCTTGCCACTTGCGGGCTTTTCCATCGGCTGATCCATCACAGTGCTCCTCTAAGGGTTACGCGGGTGAGACGATTGCCCATCCCGCTGTCGGTTCCATGAACGCTCCACCCGCACGGTACGCGGCATGGATAACAGTCTGATTTTGTGCGATACGGCTCTCAGTGTCCAGCCGCACAGACAGCGGCTGATCGAAGTGCAGATACGCAGACATGTCTGCGACAAGCATCCACACTCCATCGAGTTCGTTGTGAGTCGCAGAGAGGCCAGTCGATGTGTAGACGGGGCATCCGAGATACGCGGTGTGCCACTGATCGGTCGTCGGAGTCTTCGACACCAACTTCGCTCGACTTTCGAGCGTCAGGCCGCTGCCTGCCTGCTCTGCGCCACCGCCCAGATTGCCGCCAGCACCACCGCCAATACCACCACCGCCGCCACCGCCGACAAAACCACCTCCGCCGCCGCCACCGCCACCGCCACCGCCACCGCCAGCAAGCAGCGACTCCGAACTCATCGGCTCTCCGATGACGCGACGATACGCGCCATCTTCCTGACGAACTCCGAGAGTAACGAGGTTGATTCGACCTTCCTGCGTGCCCCAGTTCTGGAGACCAGTCTGAGAGAACACCCAGCAAGCGCGAGAGCGGTAGGTATTCGACAGGTTGGACAGAGCCTTGAACCCGGTGTGATCCTCGATCTTGGCAGTACCAGTCACGCCAACCGCTCCGACATCGAAGTGATTGTACTCAGAGAATCGACTTGCATCTTTGAGGGCTGTGGCGATTGCGAGGACGGTATCACGCGCGACGCGCTCGATGATCTGACCCGCGAGACGCGCGCCGATGAACTCCAGCACGCGCGAGTCCGCCAGCAGTTGATTCGACACGAGAACGCTCGCGCGGTAGGTCTCAAGATCATCAGACTTCTGATTGATCGTCGGCTGAAAAGTGCTCTCTGCTCCCTGAGCCGTTGCCTCGGACAGATACTGAATCGTCCCATCAGCAGCGTTCGTGCTCGCTGGCTGAATGAAACCGCGCGGGCCAGTAGCGCGACTCACAAGGTTGAGCGGGAACGAATCGTAGAGCCGCGTCCACGCAGCCTCAGCGATCGTGCGCGGAGCCAGTTGCCCGTTGTTCGAGTTAGACAGTGCCATTCGTCGAGCCTCCAATGTTGTGGATCGGCAGGATCAGAAGCCTCCGCATCCGTTCGAGTCTGATCTGCGAGACCGCGCTCCGCGCGATCTCGTCGGCTCGCTGCTTCGATCGAGCAGAGATTCGAGCCTGACTGTTGGCAGGGAACGCAACGCAACTCACCTCGTGCAGTTCCAGATCCCTGATCTGCCTGTGCATGCGACCATCGCGCATCTCGATCTTGTCATCCTTCACGATGAAGCCGAACGACATCGAGTCGATCGTTCCGGTTCGCACGAGAGTAGCGAGATCGCGACCCTCCTGCGTGTCGATCGGAGTCAGGGTGACATGCAGGCCGTTGTCATCGGATCGAAGGGCCAGCGAGCCGTTCGTCGTTCGGCCAACCACCCGACCCGGGTCGTGCGAGACAAGCGCGAAGACATCAGGCATCTCGCGCAGCGTTCGATCGAACGCGCTTCGATGCACAGTCTCGATCATGCCCTCAACCTCGTATGGGCTGTCAAAGGTTGACGCGTATCCGACCAGCGAGACAGGCTCGCCGCTTTGGCAACGCAGAGAAAGATTCTTCTTCGCTCGATATTCGAGATCAGCCATGATTCGATCCTACTTCCCCTTTTTCTTTGCGCTAGCGGCACGGGCAACGATCGAGCGCGCGAAAGAGAATCCGGCATCTCCGCCCCAGAGTGCCCACGCGATTCGCCCGTTGCTTGGGAATCCATCCTCGCCGGGGCTGAAGCCAGTGCCCTTCTTGTCCACCTCGTGGCGCGAGAAGAACGACATCATGCGCTTGACAGTCGCCAGAGGCAACGACTTGCCGTTGGCAATGTCTCGTGCGCGGGCGATGCCGACAGCGGTTCCTCCCCGTCCGAACTCACTTCTCCACGCGAGACCACGCTTGGCCTCAGTAACCATGCCACTGGTTGGCTTATACGAATCAGGCTTCGCTCGCGAAGCCTCCTGCTTGGCCTTTGGCCTCCAGCCAATCATGTCGAGTGGAAAGTCTTCAAGCGACATCTGATGCCTCCTTCGGGACGAGTTCAACGATCACGCCGCGCGGAATCGTCTTGCCGGGGATCTTCGAGTGCTTCGAATGAATGACGCGAACCTTCGAGACCTTGTAAGTCTGAGGCGGCAGTAGAACTTCCGCCTCACTCGCGAAGTTGGATGTCTCGTTCACCTGATTCATGTCGATTCCAGACTTCGGATTGCGGAACACCATCATCACGGACTGACCAGCAGTCATAAACGATCGCGCAGCGTTCGGATCCTTCGTGCTCGAATGCGGATTGTCCATCTGGAAGTCACCGTCCTTCGCAAGTTGCGTAGCGAAGTCGTAGAGACCCAATCCGTCCTCTGCGAAGGAGCGCGGAAGAGTTCCGCCTCTGAACAGATTGGCATCCTCTCCGAGATCAAGCGGCGTGTCCTTCGCCATCTGAGAGATCGACTCTCCGACCTTCTGCAACTGCTGCTCGGTGTCCTTGAACCATTGCTGCTTCCACATGACCTGATTGTTCCAAAGTTCGTCATGCACATCGAGCAGTGCACCATCTTCATCTCGGAGTGAGTCGTAGTCTCCGTTGCGAATCGCCTCTACCACCTCAGCCGAATACTCGCCCTTCTTTTCAATCTTGTCTGCGAAGTCCTCACGCTCATATACGAGCGTGTCTTCCCATGACATGGGCGGCGCAATCAAGCCTCCGCTTGCGGCAGACAACTCATTCATCTGCGCGAAGAGTCCCGCCGGATACACGCTGCTTTCGTCATCCCAGTACGCGTCACTGAGTTCTCCGTTCATCGCAATCAGCATCGGCTTGAATCCAGCACCCTGCCAAGCGTTCAGCGCATACTTGCCAGATCCACGCTGGATCTCGTCAGCGTGCTTCGGATCGTTTCCCTCAGCATCCATCGCATCGAGGTTGTAATCAGACTCGCAAAGAGATGCGATCTCGTCCGTCACATTTCCCATGACCGCATCGACGACCTCCGTCGTCACTTCAATGCCCTTGATCTTCTCCGTCTCGACGAGCGTGATTCCGGCAATCATCCTGTGACCGCCATCAGGCCCGTATCCGCCCTCGGGTTCTTCAGCACCGCCACCACCCTTGGCGCACGCGTTCCCGGGCTTGAAGCCGCCAGCACCAGTTCCGCAGTCGCGAGCCTCCGAACCTCCAGTGCGCTCGATGTACTCCGCGCGCTGCTTCGCCAGTTCCGCCATCGCGAAGTCCTCTGGAACTCCACGGGCGTTCCCGGCGAAGGCCGCATAGTCATCGAATGGAGCGCGAGTTCCATTCACACCGAGCAGATAGAGATCAAGCCCGACCTGCTCGATCACATCGCCTTCCATGATGTAGAACTGCTTCTTGCTCACTTGACTCCTCCGATCGTTCCAACGGCGACTGCTACGGCTGTAGCGAAGATGAGTTGCATCGCGTGCAACGCCTTCGCACCACCCTTGCCAGTGCGAGCCTTCTCGTACAACTTGTGTGCCTGCTCCTTCGCAGACTTGGTGCTTCCATCGTGCACGCTCTTCAAGTGGAACTGCACTTCTGCGAGCACAGATCTGCCAGTGCTCGTCTTCAGTTCTACTTCCGTGTGCACCGCACTGTACCCGTCCGGGCGACCTTCCGAGAAGATGTTTCCAACGCGCATCTTTCCACCATCGGCCTCAATCTTGCTCTTGAACTGACGCAGCGCATCTCCGAGTTGCTCGGGCGAGTCTGCGATTAGCGTTCCCCGCACAGAGTCGCAGATCTGCGAGACAACCTGCTCTTCGGTCTTCCCAGAGTTGCCAGCAAGTTTCGCCTCAACCTTTCGAGACAGAGACTCGCGTGTCTTGACTGCAAATGCGTCGCCCGGGCCGAAGTTTGGAACCGTTTCAGTCTCATCCGCGATCGAGCGCAGCATCGACTTGAACTCTTCACCGACAGACTCAGCGTCGGCGGCAAGTTCGTCTCGCGTCTTCGCGGAGTTCGAGATGTTGGGAGACCAGTCGCTCGGAACTCCGATGCGATCTGCCACTTCCTGCTTCTGACGCTCGTGCTCCTTCGCGATGGTCTCGGGATCCTTCGGCACGAGCGCGCCGTCCAGTTCTGGATCAGCCGTCGCACCTCCATCGACCTTCTCGGCGTAGCCCTTCATCGTGTCGGCTGTCACAGCCACAGGCTCATCAGATCCACCGTCTCCGCCCTTCGCGCACGAGTTACCCGGCTGAAAACCGCCAGCACCAGTGCCGCAATCTCGCTCGGTCAGTCCTTCTTCGCCTTGTGCTCTTCGGCGATCTTCGCGAACAACTCCTTGAGCATTGCGCGCACCTTCTCCTTGTCGGTCTCCTGAGGCAAGGTGAAGTGACGATCCTGAGATGCTTCCTGTTCCATGTGTCTTCCTTCTGGTGCTGCTACGCACCTTGTTCGACCCAGATGATTCAGTCTCCTGACGCGCGTCGTCGTCCATACCTCCGATCGCGTCTGCATACTTAGTATCCCAGCCATCAGGCTTGCGCGCGTCACCGTTCGGGTATTTCACCCAAGTCGCCTTCATCGTTGCAAGATTGAAGACGGCCAACTGCTTGGCATCGCGCGCGGCCTCTAGCGCGCGCTCGTCCTGCCCGTTCTCGAATCGAGTCGCGACATCGAGGTAGAAGACACCTTCTCCAGCGTTGTACCAGCCTCCGATGAAGCGATCGTCACGACCTTCGATGTCGCTCCACGCCTTGTCGAGCCACGCATCAATCGCCTTCGCTCCGTCTCCAGAGACGAGCATGTCGCGACTGATCTTCAACTCGTGCTGCGGGAGTTCAGAGACCATGATCCCGCTGTCAGGCTGATTCTTGACATACGGATCCGTCGTGAATCCATCCGCGTTCTTTGGGTCAGCGATGAACTCCGCTAGCGTTCTTGCGCTCGGACGATCGGACGCACCGCCTCCGCCACCCTTCGCGCAATCGTTGCCCGAAGCGAAGCCGCCAGCACCAGTGCCGCAGTTCCTGATCTCTTCCTCGAAGATGCGCCAAAGCCACCTCGCGATCGGCTCGTCGGGGACGGCATCGGGATTCGGTTCGATACCAGTCATCGCTGGCTCTTCAGTCCCGGGAGGAGTCAACTGCGTTCCGCCGAACGGCGTTGACGCAGGAACCATGTTGGTCGGTTGCAGGTAGGTGTCGCCCTCTTCGCCGATCGAGCCTCGACCGATCTCGGCGCGAATCTCGTTCACGCTGAGGAAGCCAAACTGCCGCGCGATCGAGAAGGTCTGGTATCGAGTCATCACATCGCTCTTGAGGAGCACATCGAATGAGATCTCGGTGCAGAAGTCTGCGGCCTCCTCGGCTCGAAGCAGTTTGCGCTGCGCCTCTGCTTCGAGGCGCGCGCTCCAACTAGACAAACAGCCAGAGACGAAAGCGCGGTTCTGCTGTTCGCCGCTCGCATAGGAAGCGTTCTGCCCCATGCCGATGACGCTCGGCGGCACGCGGAAGATCGAACAGATCTCATCACGCTGGAACTCTCGCGATTGCAGCCACTGCGAATCTTCTGGAGAGAGCGAGATCGGTTGCCACTTGAGACCGCCTTCCAGCACGGCAACGGATCCAGCCGCAGCAACGCCCTTCATGCGCGCTTCCCATGACTCGCGAATGCGCTGGAGAGCCTCATCGCTCAGTTCCTTGTCCGCGACCAGCGCGCCGCTCGGCCTGCTCGCGTTCTTGAAGTATGAGGCTCCGAATGTCTCCTGAGCGATCGCCAGACCAATGGACTGGCGAGCCAGACTGATCGGGCTGTAGCCAAGCAGACCATCGACACTCAGCCACTGAAGATGGAAGATGTCGTATGAACTGAAGACCGCGCGACCTTCCGAGCCGGAATAGATGTATGCGATCTCGCCAGTGCCGAGCCGGATCACATTCATCAGGTCTGGACGGAGGTAGTGCAGCGCAACGGGCCTTCCGGCGACATCGCGCTCGATGTGGCTGTAGCCGTTGCCAGTCAGAGCCGCAGAGGTAATCATCAGTTCGCGCCACATGAGCGCGGACATGTCGGGATTCGCGTCGCGCGACAGCAAGCGATGAACGGGGTGATCGCGTGCGATCACTCGACCGTTGTTCGCGATCGACATGACACTCCACGGAAGTTTCGCGAGTTCTGTCGCGATCGCCTGCACACACGCGTTCACGGTCGTGCATGTGAGAGCCACGGTCGGCGTGATCGCCTGACCAGTATCGCTGTACTGGCCCGTGTACACCTGAGTCGAGCCGAGCGGCTGTCCCGGGTTGACCATCGACTTGAACCGCTTCAACAGACCATCAATCAGAGCCATGTCAATCCTCGCTTCTCGTAGACGCTTGCGCCAATCTTCTCATCGTGAAGGCTCGCAGCCAGCGCGACGATCGCCGCGACGAGCGGGTCGATTCGCTCAACTGACCGACGCTTCGACGGGCGCGGGTTGCCTGCAAAGTCTGTCTCAACCACCGTATTCGCCATCGCGAACGCCAGTGCCGGATTCCCATCATGCTCAAGCGTCTTGCCAGTCACCGCGCGCTCCCACATGCGCGTAGGCGTAGACAGGTTGAGGAACGACTGCGGAACGCGAACGACATTCATGCCCTTGTGCTCAAGGTCGTTCGCCAAGTTCTGCGAGTTGTACGGGTCATAGCCGATCATTCGGATTTTGTACCTGCTGGCGATCTCCTCGATCTGCTTGACGATGAATGCGTAGTCGGTCGTGTCGCCGGGTGTGAGCGTGAGCCACCCGCGCTCCTGCCACTGTAAGTACGGAACGCCATCTCTGCGAGCGCGGATAGCAGCCCCAACCTCGGGAGCGAAGTTCCACGACTTCACGACGATGCGGTCTCCATCCACCCAGACCGCCGCAAGAGATGAGAGATCCTGCGTCTGTCCCAAGTCAATACCGAGATAGCACGGGATTTTGGCGAGGGATGCCTCGTCGATCTCCCTCTCACACTCATCCCAGTCTGACATTCGAAGCCAGCGGCTCGACGCGCTCACATGCTGGCACAGGAAGTAGGTTCTGAACGGAGTTTCGTGCGAAGGCTGATCGACCGCGCGCTTGGCCTCCGCTGCATACCAGTCGAGCGAGACTGTCGTTCCCAGAGAGGGATTGGCCTTACGCCATGTGTCTGGAGACTGCCAGTCATCAGCCTCGTCTGCGTAGTACATGCACGGCAGGAATGAAGGGTCTTGAATCACGCCCTCGCACACCTTCTGTCCGTACTGGAACAGATCGAACTCCAAAGACTCTCGGAGGGTTCCGGCTGTCGTGATGGACAGCATGAGCGGCTGTTTCCTCGCGCCCTGAGATGTTGCGACTGCATCCCAGAGATCGCGGCGGTTCTCCATCGAGTGAATCTCATCTGCCACGCATGCACTGACATTCAATCCGTGTGCGCCGGGAGCATCCGAGGACAGCACCTTGTACACGCCATGCACAGCCGGAGAGACGAGTCGGTTCTGGAACACCTCGACCATCGAGGACATCTGTGGCTCCAACTCAACCATGCGCTTGGCGCGCTTGAAGCAGAGTTTCGCCTGCTCTCGGTCGCGCGCGATTCCGACGCATTCAGGCGTTGGCTCGTCATCAGCAAGGAGCGAGTAGAGAAGAATCGCCGCAGCCGTCTCGGTCTTCCCAGACTTTCGAGGGATGAGCACATGAGCCTTGCGATACCTGCGCGTTCCGTCTGGCCTGATCCATCCGTACAGGTTCGCGATCAGATCTCGCTGCCACTTCTGAAGGATGAACTGCTTGCCACTCCACGATCCTTCGGTGAACCTGCACATCGTCTGGATGAATGTGACTGCGTGCAGCGCGGCGTTGCCGTTCCACTTCGCATCACCAGCGGTCGCGATCGCGTCGTACTTTGGCAGACCGTTGAAGTCGTCAGGCCGACTCCAGTCGAGGGCCGGACTGGATTGCTGCGAGTCGTGAGAAGATGTTGGTTGCTTCCTTTGTCGCTTCATTCTGCGTGATCCTCGCGCGTGCCGATGGTGTCATTCCAAACTGCGAGAGCAGTCTCTGGATCATCACACCATACTCCAAGTGGATCGCGACATACGGCGATCGCTTGACGGCGATGACTCGACCGCCAGCGTCCTTCACCGGGTACGCGTATCCCTGCTTGTCGATCATGGCCGCTGCGTGCTTCCATCGCGCGAGGTAGTCGCAGAGTTGAGCGAGCGCGATTCGATCCGCCTCGGTCAGCACGCGCATGCGCGCCAGCACCGGAGTGATCTCGTCCCACTCCCGGGAAGCCTCCTTCGTCAACCAGTTCGGCGCGACCGGGACAGCGAATGGCATGTCCACCGGGTTGCGAGCGGCGACCCGGCGATCGCCAGACAGGCGAGCCAGCGGAACAGGCTTCGGGTTACGCCCCGGCACTGTCAATCCTTGACACGCACTGTGAAGCCCCACGAGGCTGTGTGCTGCGTCGCATCTGGCAAGGCCCAGCGACCCTATGGCGATGCTCGAACGCAAGGCCGCGCACGGGCGCGCTTGGGTTGGGGTCGAAAGGTTCCATTGTGTGCATGTACGCGTTCAAGAGGACGGCCCGGTCATTTAGATCAGCAAAAAAACTTTTGAGACCCCATACCCCAGTGCTAAACGATGAAGAATCCTTCGCGTGCAGCATTACGCCTCGCCCCCAGCGTGAGCCTGCTGATCGCCTCGCCTGCTTGTGTCCTTGCGTGCTTGCCACTCGCTCGCGATGCGAGAGCGCAGCCACTGGTACTCATCCTCAGCGATGCCATGCCTTGCCCTGTCGAGGTCATTCTCCAAGAGAGGCTCGACCACACATGCGATGCGCCATCGCGAGCATGCAGCCCTGACATCTGGAGAGAGATCATAAATGATCCGACCAGCGATCCTGTCGAGCCTTCCGAGCCCAGCACTTGAGATCATTCCCTCAAGGGCCGCGCATGTGAGGGCATGAGCCTTGTCCCATCCCAGATCCCTTGCAAGAGCGCGCCTCATCGAGCGCATGTCAATGCCCAGCGCATGCGCGCCCGGGCTAACCAGCACGCATGAGATGTCGCACCTCTCAGCGCGTGCTCGATCCCTCACATCGCTTGGTGTCTTGACTCCATCATGGCATCGCTTGCACAACGCCATGAGATTCGATTCTGCATGCGTGCCGCCATCGCGCAATGGCTTGATGTGATCGACCACTGTTGCTGGCTCGATGCGACCAGCAGCCATGCACATGCGACACAGCGGCTCATCGAGCCTGTGCTGCTTCGAGATGCGATTCCATCGCGCGTCATGCTTGTCGCCAACCTTAGGGGGTCGCCACGGCATTGAAGTCCAGAGCCTCGATTCTCACTTGCATGAATGGGGACGCAGCATACATCTTCGCTAGGTGCATCTGCACCACCTGCGAATCATCCTGCCACGCACCAGAGTCTGTGAGCGCGTCGAGCGCAGCCTTCGCGAGATTGTCGATGTCTGGCTTGGACATACGGTACTGAGCGCATTCCCTGCGAGTGCGAGCCTTGAATGCGAACAGGAGATCGACCTTGACTGGCCCCTCGAACGGGCCTCCACTTTCGAGCGCGTCGATTGCGACGCTCGCGATGGCATCCTTCCACGCGTGAATGCCGTGATCCTTCGGCAGATACAACTTCGCGAAGCCACCTCGGCACGAAGCACGGTGGCGCGGCTGTGCGATTGGCGTGCCCTCGATACGGAAACTCACTGCACCTCGTCGATTATCCACTGAAGTTTCTCCCGTACCTGCTCGATGTACGCGAGTCGCTTGTTCCGTTTGCGATGATGGTCGAGGAGGTTCAGTGTGAATCGTAGTTGCTCATCAACCCAGCACAACTGTCTGATCCATCGCGCAGCACGATCCTCGCACTCTCTGCGCTTGTCATCACAGTCTTCGCATCGTGAGTTGACGCGCATGCGGGCATGCTAACCACGGTCGATGCAAAAACGCCACAAGGCTCGCACAGATTTACCCGTGCGAGCCTTGCTGCTCGATCAGTACCCGCGAACAGAACGCACAAGCCACGCCAAGTCATCCGCAGTCCCACCGTTGCCATGCCACTCCCTGAGATCCTTGAACTCGGGAAGCACCACCGACACATCACGCGCTCGACCCTTGAGCGCGTCTCGAAGAGCGAGTGCCCCACTCCGGCCTGCATCGTCCGAGTCTGAGACGATGACCACCCTCTTGCCGCGCGACATGGCCGAGATGATCTGCACACACGACCGACAGCCCGGTCTGGCGATGGCATTCAGCCCCCAGCCAGCCGCGACCATCAGATCCGACTCCCCCTCGGTGATGTACAGGTCTCCAGACCCAGAGGAGAAGCCTCGCGAGCGGATGATGCCGAGCCGCGATCCCTTCGCGCAGAGTTTGCGACCGTCACTCATCCGCAACTTCAGGCCACACACCGAGCCAGAAGCGTCCCGCATCGCGAATGCCCAGCATGAACGCTCCCCAGACTGGTTCCGCTCGATGCCGACCTCGATGGATGCCCCTACTGCCTCAGGCGTAAGCCTGAGACTTGCAGCCAGAGCGGCGACATCAGACTGGCGCGCTGCCTGAACCGCGTCAGACCATCGAGCAGCCCAGTCGATCGACGATTCTTCGCGTGCTGGCCTTGAGTGGCTCACCAGCGATGCGGAGGAAGCCTTCGAGCCGTCTCCATGCCACCAACCAGCCTCGCCGATCCGACGCTGGCTCTCGACGCGTGGGCAGATCGCCACGCGCCTCTCGACATCCAGCAGACACCAGCCCTGATTACGATGGCGATCGCCGCACACCCAGCACGGGAGAGATCGGCTCGCCTCCACACCGTCGAAGACGACCTCCCCAGTGTGCTTATCTGTGAGCATGAAGGTTCTCATGGCTTCTTCTTCCTGCTGATGATCTCGCGAGCCTCGCTCGCACTGACGATGGCACGCTCGTCGATCCAGAGGATCGGAGTGTCCATCAGTTCCTTCCCAGCACCGTTCACCATCGCAAGCACCCACTCATTCTGAGTGCCCTGCAATCCTTGAAGCGTTGGGATCTGACTGGCGTGCTTCACAACGCGTGCACGGACGAACACGAACTCGTCTGTCTTGTACTTCGGTTCCACCTCGGTCATCTGGTTGCCTCCTTGCCTTGCATGATCTGGTCGATCGCCGCGCTGGCAGATCGCCTGTCGTAGTTCGCTGGATCGAGTCCAGCCCTCAGCAGCACAGCAGACTGCTTCGGTGTCGGTGTCGAGATCGCCGCGTCGATCAACCTGCTCGCCTCCTTGCGCGTGAGCCTGTCAGGGATTCCAACCTTCAGCCTACGGAGCACACTCAACTGCTTCTCCGATGCAGGGATCCCCTTCTCCCATGCCTGCTGTCGATCAGGAGCGAGATCGACTAGAGCGAATGGGTCGATCAGCGCGCTCACATATGCGGCCTTCACCCGAAGCCCTCGACGACGCTCGGCCTCCTGCTCGCGCTTCAACTCAGCCTCCTCGCGCGTCATCAGCGCGAGCACATCCACATCAGCGTCCACGGCATCACGACGCATCGCAGCACCAGCGCGGTCGGCAATCACATCTCGATCCTTGCCAGCCAACGCGTCTGCACAGTGAACCAAGCGATGGCGGCCAGCGTTGCCGCAGTAGTCGAGCACCGTGATGTGAGGCTTCGCGCTCGATGCGATCGCTCGACGGCGCGCATCTGCCCCTTCGATCCCATCGACGCAGCCCGGAAGCGGCCTCGTGCCGCGACCGATCATCTGCGAGTACAGAGCGCGTGACTTGGTTGGCCTCATCATCGCGACGATCTGCACGCCGCGCCGATCGAGTGCCGAGTCATCCCAGCCCTCGGTAGCCACACCCACATTCACGAGCCACTGGTATCGACCCTCGGAGAATCCACGGAACAGGTTCCTTCGATCGTCTGCCGGAGTCGATGCGTTGACAGAGACAGCAGACCCGGCACGGTGTCGGTTGATGATCTCGGCGACGCGATCCGCGTGCGCCACACTGGCCGCAAAGATGAGTCCGCGACGGTCTCCAGCGATCTCGATCGTCGGATACACCATCCCATGCAGGGTCTCCTCGTACTGCATCACTCCATCGAGGTCTGCGCCGTTCAGATCTCCAGCGGTCGTGCGGCACTGGCTGTAGTCCAACGATCGCACACTGACCATTCGCTGCATGATCGGAGCGAGCCAGCCATCCTCGATGCCCTGCCTGATCCCGTACTCGAAGCACACTGAGCCAAAGACCTTGCCGAGCGCAATCTCGTCGGCTCGATCGGGAGTCGCAGTCACTCCAAGCAGCCTGCAACGGTTGCCCTGCATGTAGTGCGCGAGCGTTCGCTCATACGATCCAGCGACAGCGTGATGCGCCTCATCGACGACGACAATCCCGAAGTGCTCAGGGTTGAACTTGTGCATGCGCTTCCGATCACCGCTCCCGGCGACCTGAGTAGCCACGCTGCTCACGACGACAGGAGCGCGGTAGAAGCGATCCTCATGCGCTCGCAGATCTCCCATCTCGATCTCGACATCGCATCCAACGATCGCGCGGATCTTCTCCGCAGCCTGATGAATGAGTTCGGCTCGATGCGCCAGCACCAGCGCGCGCCTGCCAGTGCCCTGAGCCATGTATCGCCGAATGATCTCAGAGAACACGACCGTCTTGCCCAGACCAGTTGCCATCACGAGCAGTGTCGAGCCGCCACCGCGCAGCGATTCCATCGCCGCGCGCACAGCGTCGTCCTGATACTTGCGAAGTTCCATGCTTGCCCTTTCGGTAATGAGAGACGGCGGATGATTCCCGTGAATCACCCGCCGTCCCAGTTCCACCTCGATCAGCGACAACCTCAGTTGCCGCGTTCACCAGTCTTCCGCTTCGGAATGAGTTGCCACTGCTTGCGTGACACCCAACCGAGTTCACGGCAGGTCGCGCACCCGGATCCCACACACACCGGGCACTGCTCGTGCGGAGCCGCGTGGGCGACTGCGCTCCGAGCGTTCGAGATATCGCTCATCACAGACTGGCGATTGATCCACGCTCCGTGCTTCGAGTCTGCGAGAGCCTCGACCTTCGTCTCCAGAGCATCAATCGCCTTCAAGACGAGAGAGATCGCGGCCTGAGCACCAGACATCGCTTGCGACACTGGCGTTCCTTCCTCGATCACTTCGACACCCTGACCGTCTGCGACCTCCACAGCAGCCTGCTCGATCTCTGCTGAGGCTTGCAGGCTCTGCTTGTACTGCCTGACCATCTCGTGCGATACGCCGCACCACTCGGCGATCACGCGGAGAGACTCGTCTGGCCTGACGCGTAGAGCCAGCATCAGCGCACGCACCTTGTCGGTGTTGGTGCGCCTGCATCCATGCGTTCGATTGGCAGACGCGGCCAACCAGATCGCATCGTCAAGCGTTCCGTGAATGACGCTTGCCGCGATGTCAGCATTCGCGTCGATGCTGCGAGCAGCAACCACGCGATGCCAACCATCCCAGACCCATGTCGTCGAGCCATCGGACACCACACTGATCGGAGGGAACTTTGCGCCATCGCGCATCGCCTCCGCGTAGTCCTCCAGCACATTCTCACGCAGCCCAGTTCGAGCCTGCGTGTCCGCTACGAGAGTCAGGCTCGTCAGCGGAATCTCTTGCGTACCAGTCTCGATCACACCCATCTGCTTCTTCTTCTTCACGATCGAATCCTTCCGTTCGTTTGCTTGTTGCGGCGGAGTGAGCAGGCGACCCAACTACTCGGTCGCCTGCGGCGCGTTGCTTGTCACGGCATCGGTCGCATGCAGTACATCTCACCATTTCACTGCTCGCTGTGCAGTCGCTTCCTGTACTGTGGAGCGCGCTCTACTAGAGCGGATCAGGGTAGTCGCCACATCCCTGACTCTGCCAGCGTGTGCACATCAGCACACTGGCGCGATCGACCTGAACGAAGCGATGTCGGCTCGCTGCTCTCACTCCCTGAGGAGTCGCGCCATGAGAGCGATGGCGATCAGATGGGGTCGAGCATTATGCCTCGACTCCAGCCGCCTGCTGTGGTGAATCCGAGATTTTTCCACTGTCAACGGTTGCCACGCGCTTCTCAAGCCACTTGTCGATTCGAGGCAGGAGCGTGCGAGGCCACTGCTCAAGATTCTCTGGCGGATGCAGTCCCGCCTTCGCCATCACCTCGACGACCTCAGCGACGGTCGCATTCGCCGCCTTGAGTTTCCGAAGCAGCGCGACTGTGCCCTGAACGCCAATCACCTGCGCGCCATTCTGAGTTCGGTCGTCACGCGCATCCATCTCTGGAGCCTTGACCATCTGCTGCGCGTCGTCCTCCTTCGGAACCATCAGCAGGTCACGAAGGAAGTACGCCAGCGAACTCGTCAGTGCGGTAGCAACACTCTTGTCCTCACCCTTTCCGTTCTGTCCGATGACAGGGAAGGGGCACGATCCCATCGACACCGTTCCGTTCGTGTGGTGCAGCGAGAAGTGACTCAGCACCACAGTCCCATGCTCAGAGTGAACGATGTCCCACGAGCGCGTCAGTGCGAGGCCCGCACTGAGAAGTGCTTCGCGGCACGCGCCGATCATGTCCTCCGCGCTCGTGTAGGCGTATCGCTGGTTGCCGAATGCAACGCGTGAGTCCTTCACCACGCGAGACATCGCGGCCTGAGCCGCGACCAGTCGCCATTCCCAAGTGCGAGTCTGGCTGTCGATCTCTTCCTTGAGGTCGATCGCGTGCTGGTTGGGTGCGTTCATGTGCTCAACGATCTTGTCCTTCGTGCGTGTCATGGCTTCTCCTTCTTGGTGCGAATGTCGATGCGAGAGTACGACGACGGCACGACATACTGTCGAGCCAGATCGGCGTGCTCCGCCTCGAATGCCTTGCGATCGAATCTGTCAGTCTCGACCTCGATCACGCTGATCGAGTGCTGACCACCGAATCCGCGACGAGCAGATCCAAGTGCAGTGACGAGCCGCGCCTTCGCAGCCTCATGCGCCTTCTCCGCATCTGCCAGTGCCGATGCGAGCCGACGCTCTTCCTCGAACAGTGCCGGATCCAAGTTCACCGCCTCATCCGTGCGGCGCACCTGCTTGAGCAGGTCGAGCGTTCCTCGCTCTGGCGGCGGCTCTCCGCCCTCGATGTGCTTGCGCCACCATGCGTCACACCGTTCCATCACATACCCACAGAAGTCCGCGTCATACGGAATCCTGTACATCTTGAACTGAAGACCGAAGGCTCCAGTGAGGCAGGCGATGTGCGCCAGATTCGCGCTCGCGCACGACATCTGGAACGCCACCTGCACTCGCACGCGATCAGGAACCTGATCGGTTCCCTCAGTTCCCCAACCCTCGGTGCTGCTCGTCGTCTTCACCTCAACGATGTCCGAGCCTCGCTTCGCCTCTCCAACCATGCCGTCAATGTTGGCCTTGAGGTACGGGTAGCAACCTACGAATGCGCTGCTCGGTCTGACCACACGCGCGCCGATGCGCTCGCCAGCCAGTTGCAGCAACGGAATCTCCAGCACGCTTCCAAGCCGCATCGCGTCGTTCTCCTTCGTCTGTGGAACTCGCGATGTCTTCTGTAGCCAGAGATCGTATGGCGTTCGGAATGGATCAACGCCGAGAATCACTGGCGCGTCGCTCGATCCCAGCGACTTCATCCGAGCCTCACGCTGCTTGTCTGTAATCATCGCGCGCCTCCAATCCGCTTCGACAGATGCGCCGATCGCTCTGGCTTCAGCAGCCGAGCCTGACGCGCTGTCCACAGGTTGACATGCCCTGCCTTGCGAGGCTCGATGCCTCGCTTGTTCGCGATCTGATTGATGCGACGGATCGAGACTCCATACGCATCAGCCACATCGCGCGTCGTGACCATTTCAGTGTTCATAGTTCTCCTTCGTGTTGTTAGTGGCTAGACTCCGAACGCCGTTGTTCGGAGCGGTACGAACAGGCGGAGGTGCGTGGATGACCCACCGCACCTCCGCCTTGTTCTGTATCAGGCGACCTCAGCGTCGATCACCGTATCCGCGCTGCTCGACAGGCCGACGAGGCCATCGAGCAGACCAACCAGACGCGCGTTGCGAGCGGGGCTCGCGACGGGCGATGGCCGCTGCTTCTCCACCTCGGTGAAGCAGTTCAGCAGCCTCCAAGCAGTGCGAGCCTCGAAGGCCGGGTCTCGCTCACGAGCGGCTTCGCCCAGACCACCCGGGCCGTCATCGCGCCGCCACTCCTTCAGCACATGCGGAAGTTGCTGCGGAGTGATCGCACGACGATCCATCGCACGAATCATAAAGTCGTGCACCTGATCGTCGTCTCCGATCTCGTGCGCTCGATACACCTCGACACGACGCTTCTCGTCGTGCATCGCGCGCGCCATGTTGCCGAACGACCCAGCAACCAGTCCCGGCAGATCGCGCTCGATGTAGCGCGTGTGCTTGCGAGCGAAGTGAAACACGCTTCCAGCCCTTCCGCTGAACGCGAGGTTGTCGCACACGAACACGCGATTGCCGAGCATCCCGTCCGCGCTGAACGCCTTGTCGTGCGCGTTGCGGAGACCGATCACCCAGTCGAATGTGCCGTCACCGGAGATGGCGAGCACAGACGACTCGACCTTCGGTCGGATCGCGAGCAGACCGAAGTATCGCGCGCCGTCATTCATCAGCGCGTGCGCCGATTCGCGAACGGCCCAACCCAGATCCGAGAGCGTGTTCGTCACGCTCTGGAGCAGCATCGAGTGCGGGATCGGGAAGTGCGACTCCGTGGCCTCCGGCGTGATCGACGCGAACACCTCGTTCTCCGTGACCGCGTGTGCTCCGCAGTGCAGCACGAGGCGCGAGTCTCCGACCTTCACTTCATTCCACTTTGCAACTGTCATAGCAGTGTCCTTTCTGATGCGCTTGGCATCGTGTTGAATCAAGCACCTGCACCACACGGCACAGGCCAGCACGCTCGCGTGAGCGAGCGTGCGTGGCGCGTTCCGTCACGGCGACCCTCTCCAGTCCGCATGCCTCGCATCCAGCCATTGCTGCGCGGCATCGTTCAGGCTTCCCTCGAACAGCACGAGTGGAGGTTGCCATCCAAGCATCGTCGCCACCTCGTGAGGCTCGGCTCGCCAGTTCCGTGACAGCATCTGCATGATGCGATCACAGTCGTCGGCAATCCGAAGACGACGAAGCGCGTCTGCCGCGTAGTGCGGCTTGGCCTTCATGTCTCGACGGGCCTTCGATCTCACGCAGTATCTGATGAACTCAATGTGCGCGCGGCCCATCGGCATGACGCACCTCCTTTCGCTGCTCGTGCTTCACTGCTGCGAGCAGATATGTTGTGGTGTTCGAGCCTTCGATTCGCTGCTGCTCGACCGTTGGTCGAATGCCGTACTCACTCAGGGTGAGACCGAAGCCGCGCATGAAGGCGAGATCGCACGACAGGTCTCGCACTCCATCAGCATCATCGCGCTCGTTCCTGAACTCATCAGAGCCAGCCATGCGATCAAGGAGTTCCTGAACGCCGCCTCCAGCAACTCCGAAGAACTCAACGCCAGACACAGACACGAATGATCGAAGCGGCCCGACACGAAGGATCCGATCGCTCGCGCGCATCGGAGTCTCTCCGTAAGAGACGAACGACCATCCGGTCTGCATCTCCTCTCCTCCACCCATCTGAAACACAACAGCGATGGCGTGCCCGAGCAGGATGCCCTGCTTGAGACACCGATCCTCTCCGGCTGTCATCGAGCACCAGCCTTCCTGCGACCGGAGCGAGCCAGCACACGCGCGGCTACGCCGCCATGCTCCAGCCTCATTCCAGCAGCCAGTTCTCGGATCGCGTGCGCGATCTTCTCCTTCGCCGAGCGTTCGTGATACGAGACTGCGTGGCGCGAGATGCCTAACAGTTCTGCCACCTCAGACTGCTCGCGAACAGCCAGCGAGCCGTCGTCGTCCAACACCTCCATCAGTCGTTCGAGTCCGATGATCCGAATCGTCTTCATGTCAGTGACCTTTCTGCCGCATGAGCGGCGTGTGCTTACGCGCGGCGCGCCTTCTTGAACGGGCGCACCTCGCCGAGTTCGTAACCGTTCGCTCGTGCATACGCGCGCCACCAATCGCGCGTCTGCACTCCCAGATCTCCACGGTAGAAGGTGCGTCCATCATCGGCCTCTTCAGTACCAGTGAACCCTCGGACATACGGGTCGCCGTTGTGCGTGAGCCAGATCTTTGCCTTCTTCTTCATAGTGCTCTCCTTGCCGCTTCGCGGCGTTCTTGTGAGTGAATCCTGCGACGATGCAGGACAGCACGCTCGCATGCGCGAGCGTGCGTGTCTTGTGCCGTCAGTTCACGCCTGCTGCTCGCAGGCCGATCAAGCCAGCCTCCAGCAACGCTTGCGCGGTGCGACCGTATGCACCTTGCAGCGTCCACGCGAGGCCAGTCGCAACCAACTCCTCGAAGAGATTCAGAGTCTCCTCTTCGTTCAGTTCACCGTTCTCGTATGCGATCAGTTTGGCAGTCATGGCTGTCTCCTTTCTTTCACAGTTCGCGGTTGTTCTTGGGTCGCTTGATCGTCGCCAGCGTCTGAGCCAGCGCGTGTCGAACGACCTTCGTCACAACTTCATCCAAGCGTCGGGCTGTCTTCGGCATCTCGCCCTTGCACATCTCGTCTCCGCGCACAAGAGCGCGGCGCAGCACCTTTGCATCCTCCGGCTCCAGTGCTGCGCCTTCGACGACAGCAGCGATCGCATCCTTGTACCTCTGGTTGAGACCAAAACCGTTCTGCCCAGCAGCGTTGCCGCCGCCGTTGTTGTAGACCTCGTGATACAGATTCGCGACTTGCCGCAGCGCGTTGCCGTGCGGCGTTGGCGCGCGACCAGTCTCAGGCACGATAGCCTTGTGCAGCATGTCGTACACCTCCTGAAGTTCGCCCTTGCAGTTCCAGTATGTCGGCGTGTAACGCGCCATGTTCGACTCCTTGCGGCATGAGCCGCGTTCGAGGTAGTAACTCCTGCAACAGCGCAGGCCGTCCCGCTCTCCGAAGAGAGCGGTGGGGCGCGAGCCGTCAGTTCCTCACTCCGGCCTCGCGCAGCGCGAAGGCGTAGGCCGCGATTGCGGCAGATGTCGCGTTGAAGTGCAGGCCAGAGTTGATCGACTGCATGGTCGGGCCTTCTCCACGGATCACACAGGTCTCCCAGCAGATCTTGCACGCCTCGTATCCGTACTTCTTCAGGTTGCGGATGTTGCGTGCACGATCACGGCTAGCGCGCTTGCATTCAGTGTTGCGTTCCATTTGCGTTCTCCAATCTGAGGCTGTGCCTCGAAAGTTCAGTATTCACGCCACGGTGCTTCCACTCGCTCGGTGAAGTCATTCGTCATCAGAGTCCACAGAGCGGTGCAGCATGCGGGACAGCATCCATCACCGTCGCCAGCGTGCGTTTCCACGGTTGCGTCGCGGTCGTGCAAGACATGGCCGACTTCACCGCAAGACATGCAAGTCCCGGGCTTCCACTCAAGGCCATCGCGAAGGATCGGAAGAGGTGTGGTCATGGTGTTTCCTTTTGCTTGAGGTCAGTGTCTCCTGCAACGGAGCAGGCCGTCCCGCTCTCCGAAGAGAGCGGTAAGCCGAAGCCGTTACGGGTTCATCCATTACTCCCACTTGCGCGCTTGGTAGTCAGCCTCCAGCGTCTGATTCTTCAGCCACTTCTTGATCCACTGAGCGCGAGTGAGTTGCGTCGCATTCGTTGTGAGTCCGACCAGCCCCTTCAGGAACTCCGTGTTGAACTTCGTGTAGAAGTCGTTCCCCCCGGTGTTCCACAGGAAGGCGAGTCGCCACTTCCACTCTTCGACATTCTTCTCCGTCACCCCGGCAAGTCCGATCTTCATGGTGAGGTAGATCAGTTCCTCAACCGTCTGAAACGGGTGGAGCGTTTCTGGATTGATCGCCACGACCTTGTAGTTCTTGATGCGAGTGAGATCCCAGTAGAGAGCCATAGTGAACTCCTTGCGGCATGAGCCGCGTTCGAGTCAGTGTCTCCTGCGACGATGCAGGCATAAGGATTCAAGAAACTTGAATGTTTGCGCTGGCGTGCGACCGTCAAGCAGCCAGCACCTGAGCAGCCAGCCACGGCTCCTCGATGACGGCTCGGGTCAGTGCAGCCTCCTCGGCGGCGCGCTTCGCCGCCTTCTTCGCAGCGCGCTGCTGCTTCGCCTTCGCAGCAGCGAACACCTTCGCGATCTCGTCCGCTGCGACCTCAACCGTCTCGCGCGTCCGCAGGTTGGTGACGCGCAGCGTCAACTGATCCTGAGCCTCTGTCTTCGCGCGGTCGATGCGAGCCTCCACCGCGTACTCCCAGTTCTTCACAGTCGCCGCCACTTGGTAGTGCGCGCGAGCGGTCGGCGTGGTCTTGCGAGCGCATTCGTTGATGAGAGCGTAGAGCCGTGCCATGTGTGAACTCCTTGCGGCGTGCGCCGCGTTCGAGGTAGTGAATCCTGCGACGATGCAGGCCAGCACGCTCGCGTGAGCGAGCGTGCGTGGCGAGTCCCGTCAAGGCGCGAACGCCTCGTACACCTGTTGCGTCGCCTCCTCGACGGCCTTCGCGAACGCCTCGTTGCCAACGCCCCAGTCAGTTGCGGCATCGACACCGTTGCCCCAGACGAAGAACACCCACTGCTTGCCGTTGAACTGCACCTGAGCGTCGTCCGTTGCGAAGGCCACACGAGCCAGTTCTTCCGGCGTGGGCGTGGTCTCGAACTTCACCCACTCCTCTCCGTCGTACACAGCCGTCACCTTGAACCCGACTTCCGCAGCCTTGCGAACAACGGTGTCGAGCAGCACGCGCTCTTGCTGCTTTCGGTTTTGGTTCCTCACGAATCGCATAGTGAACTCCTTGCGGCATGCGCCGCGTTCGAGGTAGTGAACCCGCGACGATGCGGGACAGCACGCTCGCGCGAGCGAGCGTGCGTGTCTCGTCCCGTCAGGTGACAGTGACCCACTTCATCGCCGTCGCCAGCAGCGTGAGGTAGTCGCCAGCCATCGCTTCCTTGTAGAAGGCGTTGACCTCCTTCGCCGTCGCGCCAGCGGCCTTGAGTGCTCTGCCAACCTTGCCGAGCACAGCGAAGGCGTTGCCGTCTGTGCCAGTGAGGCGAACCTTGACCTTCTTGAACTTCTTCGTGTTGACCTTCGTGACCTTCTTGGCCTTCGTCATGGCGTTCTCCTTGCGGCGTGCGCCGCGTTCGAGTCAGTGTCTCCTGCAACAGCGCAGGCCAGCCGACCCTCCTGACCGAAGGTCGGCGTGGCTTGTTCTGTTTCTTGCGTTCGTTGCGCTTCAGGTTCTCCGCTCCGAGCACTTCACCGCGCCTCGCCTCGTGCGTCACACTCACACTGGTCTGGCATAGGTGGGTCGTCCCACTTGCTGATGCTCGTCGCTCTGTTCGTCGCTTCGTCCCGACCGTTCCCACCATGCTGGCCTCGTCGTTGCTCTTCGCTAGAGGTGCTGGCTTTACTGAGTCTGTCGGACTCGCGCTTGCTTGTCGTCGTGAGGCAGGCTCGGTCTCTTGGGCTTCCGAGTTTCTGGCGGCTCGATGATCTGCTCTCTCAGTGGACTCCGTTAGGTGATCGACTCGCACAAAGTCTGTCCGGGAGAGAGCGGCTTGGTGATCGTTTCGGGAAGCGTCTTCAGCGTTGTCGCCTTATTCGACCTGTCGTGTCGGTCGTCCCGTTCGCCGAGCCGCGATGCGCCGTTCGGGGCGCGCGGCTCGTTTGCCGTTCCAGTGCCTCACTTGTCAAAGAACCTGACACACGGATATTACCCGATGGGGAAGGTAGGGTCAACCCATGCAAAAGCCCGCGTTTCCTGCATGGGAAACGCGGGGCCACAGGGCCGCAGGTTCAGTCACTGTGCAGCCGTAGGATCGTCAACGAATGACGGCGGAACGCAGTACCAGCCCTCTGGTATCTCGACCGCATCTGGTGAGAGCGTCCACCCATCATCCGTCAGCACATACACGCGCGCGCGCGCGTCTGGCCCGATTCGGATTGGGCTTCCCTCAGTGACGAGTGTGACGCGATTGCATCCACTTGCGAATGCGAGAGCCAGCGCGACGAAGAGTGCTCGTGTCATGTGTTGCATCCTTGGCAATCGTCTTGCCGAACAGAGATCCGTATCGCTCAATCAACAGCGCGACGATTGCCGCGCACATCGACGCGAGCCACTGCGTCACTGTGCGCTCTTGTTGTCGCGCGCGAGAATCAGACCGATGCCAGCGATCACTGCTGCGACGCATGCTCCGATGTCTGGAACCGTCAGAGGATCGTTGTCCGTGAACGCCTTCACAGCCGCACCGACAGCAACCATGATCGCTGCAAGACCCGCAAGACTCGTGCGCCAACTCGATTGATTGTTCATCTCTTCTCCTTTGTTGAGGTTCGCCGCCATCCAGCAGCGTAGAGAGCCTTCTGGATGCTGCAAGCAGTAGCGTCAACGAACTCTTCGTCAGCGCACCAGTTCGCAGCGTGCAGGCATTCGTGAATCAGAGTGTCCATCATGTTCTTCTCACTGAGCGACTGGCGAATCTCGATCACTCCGCGCTTGCCTCTGCGCGGGTAGCAGCGGCCCCAGTCCTTGCCCATGTGCTTGGCGGGCATCCACCTGATCGTGTATGTGCAATCACCGAACCGAACTCGGATACTCAGGATGCCTCGTGGAACTCGCATTCGAGTCTCCAGATGGAGATGCCATTCACCTTCTCGATGTGCTTCATATAGAGGCGCATCCAGATCGCACCAATCGGCTTCGGCGGCATTCCCTTTTCGACAGCCCATCCGCCGAATGAGTCGCCGTGCTCCTGCTTGTAAGTGCCAGTTCGCACATGGTGCTGCGGCTCGACAGTCACTCGGTACATGCCGTTGTTCGTCCGCAGTCGATAGCGAGCCGTCTGGAGCCACCATCGCTCGTGCACATGACCGCACACCAACACATCAGCGTCGGGTTGAAACGACGCTTGCCGACGAACTCGAAGGGTATCGAAGGTCATCATGCCGCCACCACCCGAGCCGTGAAAGTAGGCCATCGTCAGAGTGTGCACGGTGTTGGCTACCTTCGTTCTGAACTGGATGAAGCCACCGTAGCCACCAGTCATCACCGGAGATCCGAGTCGCTCACTGAGCCGTTCGGCGAGCCGCTCAGTGAGATCCGTTTCCTGATTCTTGAGAACTCCTGTCTCGTGATTTCCGCGACACAGCAGGACACACCTGCGCGCGTGTGGCGCATAGAAGTCCGCTGCGTGTCTCACCAGAGAGTCGAAGTAATCGTTCGCGATTGCGTGCTCGTCGCGAGTCACGCCGTGCTTGGCGCGTCGTGGATCTGCTTTGCCCGCCATAGCACAGAAGGCATCACCAAAATCAATCCACCCAGCATTGCGTTGCTCGCACTCGCGAAGGTGCTTGCGCTCAAGATCGTGGTCGCTGTGCGGGTTGTCATGGTGCGCGTCCGATCGGAGCAGATACCATTGCTCCCAACCGCCGCGCGCGCTTGCCTCCATCTCGACGATATGGATGTTCCGCGACTTCTCAACGACGCGAAACGGAAGCGGCTTCTGCTTATCGCTTGGCTTCAAGCGTGGCAAGGCGACGCTCCAGTTC
>Ga0102812_10000301_pt1 | contig 36771 bp, 34 predicted proteins | sample ColrivemetaGS713_FD_79334 | JGI IMG/M metagenome (GOLD analysis project Ga0102812, IMG submission 79334) | Estuarine microbial communities from the Columbia River estuary - Flood tide ETM metaG S.713 | ecosystem: Environmental > Aquatic > Marine > Intertidal zone > Estuary | place: USA...
ATTATCTATAAATTTTCAATTTTTTTAAGTTGTACATCTAAAAATTCCCAGCAATTAGTGTTGATTTCATCAAAAACGCTAATCAAGGATTTGCCGTATTCGGTTAATTCTGCACCGCCACCACCTTTGCCACCAGTACTATTTATTGTTACTGGTTTTTTAGCTGATTTGTTTACGGAGTCTATAAGATTCCAAGCTTTTTTATAAGATAGATTTAATGATTTTGCAGCTTTTGAAAGAGAACCAGTTTCGTCAATGGCTTTTAACAATTGCACGCGACCTTCGCCCAAAAGCACATGATTATCATATTCAATCCAAACGCGACTTTTAATTTTGTAACTCATAACTTTTTTCTTATGAAGGAAGTAAAATGACTTCTACTGCATCGCCAATTTCAATATTAATAATGTTTTCCGGCATATACACGAATGCATTCGACAAAGCAAAAGTTTGTAACATGGCAGAACTTTGTCCTTCTAATATTTCAACTTCTTCATTATTATAAATGGCTTTTAAAAATTGTGGTCTGTCACCGTGTTTTACAAATTTTGATAATGATTTGGCTGTAACGCGGGGTAGTTCAAAAACATTATTATTCATCATTTTTTGTAATGCTATATAAACATATATGTAGAAGCAGCTTAATGCCGCAGCAGGATTTCCAGGAAGTGCGAAAATGAGTTTGCCTTCTTTTTTTCCGAAAAATAAAGGCTTTCCTGGTTTTTGTTTTACCTTATAAAAAAGAGCTTCAACTTTGAGTTCTTCAAGTGCTTTTCCAACAAAATCGTAATCACCCACAGATATCCCACCAGAAATTATAATTAAATCATTTTCTTTAATAACTTCATTTAATTTTGAAAGTGTTTTATTATAATCGTCATCAATTTTATGAATCGTTATATCATAAAATTTAAGATTATAAAGTGCGTTTTGAAGCATTTTAGAATTGCTCTCGTATATTTTACCGTATAACAAAGCTTCACCTGCTTCAACCAATTCATTGCCTGTGGTAACAATAGCGATATTTGGTTTTTTAAAAACAGAAACTTCTTGTATGCCTAATGAACATAAATAGCCAATAGCAGCAGGAGTTAATTTCGTTCCTTTTTCTAAGGCTAATTGCCCTTTTTTCACCTGTTCGCCAAGGGGTCGAATATTATGATTTATGTTGATTTGAGATTCTAAAGTTATTTGAGTATTATTCACCAATACTTTTTCCTGCATCATAACTGTGTTTGCCGTATCCGGAACAGGAGCACCTGTAAATATTCTAACGGCTTCTCCTTTTTTTAAAATAGGTTGATGGGAATCTCCTGCTTTTATTTCTCCAATGAGAAGATAAGTTAAGCTTTCATGTAAACATACAGCATACCCATCCATGGCCGATTGCCTGAACGGCGGCATATTAATAGGTGACAAAACATTTGAGAATAATTTGTAGCCACCCGATTTTTCAATAGGTTTAATGGTGCTTTTTAAAAGTGGAAAGCTATTATTTTTAACTAGCTGAATCGCTTCAGAAATTGCTATCATTTAAATTTCGTTATGTATATGCAAATATAACGAAATTTAGATTGAGAACATTATGATTTTTATCAGTTTCTATTACTTAACAGGAACGAGAAGGCGAATTTTATTTCTTGTAGAATAGACTTTTTTGGCATCATGCAATTGTTTAACAACTCTAGAAATTACAACTCTGGATGTATTTAAATCGTTTGCAATTTCAAGATGGGTAATTTCAAGGTCTTTAGTATTGTTCACCTTAACCTTATCACTTAAATATTTTAAAATTCGTTCACCCAAATTCATAAATGCTAAACTATCAATAGACTCAACCATTTCTAATAATCTGAAATGATAACTATCAACAATAAAATGGCGCCACGATTTGTATTTAGACAGCCAAATATCAATATAGCCTACAGGTAAAAATATAGCTTCAATATCCTTTTCTACAATGCCTTTAAAAACACTTTGTTTATTATTGATGCAATTGGCGAAAGATATAGCGCATGTGTCTCCGCGTTCTAAAAAATAAAGTACGATTTCTTCACCATTTTTATCTTTCCTCATGATTTTAACGATGCCTTCAAATATTAAAGGAATATGAGTCATTTCATCGCCTATATCTATTAAAAGTTCACCGCTCTTTATTTTATTAAAATGGCTTACTTTAACAAATTCATTCATTAATTCTTCTTCAAAAATTTCAGAATAATATTTTACTAGTTTTTCTTTTAAAAATAGTTCTTGATCGCTCACCTTTAAACCGTATTGATGTTTGGTCAAAGGTAATCAAAAAGAAATAAAAAAACCCCCCGGCCATACCCGGAGGGTCCAAAGTTCTAACAGAACTTTATTCAATTCAATGAAATCAATATTGAATCAAAACTTAACTTGTATTTGCATTAAAAGTGCATCATTATCTATAGTTGTTGCAGTTTCTATTTTATTTTGATAGTTAATTTGTAATCTTGTATTATCGTTAAAGAAGTAGTTAAGACCTAAAGTCATCATTTCTTGGTAACCAATTTTTTTAAGGTCTAGATCTTGATCGAATGTTTCATACTTAAACACTGGTTGCCATTGTTTATTAATGTCGTATGAAGCCATAACATAAGCACCTTGTCTTTTAGCACCTAATTCTAATGGAGTTGCCCCACAACCACCTCCGGCAGCTCTGTTATAATCACCTTCATCATAGATATATTCACTTGTTACATTAAATTTGTTATAATTCAAAGCAATTTCTGCCCCGTAAGAAGTTCTGTCGGCTTCGTTATTATTAGGGTAACCATATCTAAAACTACCACCAATTGTCATAAAGTCAAAAACTTTATAAGTAGCACGTCCAATAATATCTTTTTTAGTATTGTTATCAGCAACACCTAAACCTCTACCGTTCATTAATGCCACGGCATAACGGAATTTAGTTTGGCTTGTTCCACCCAATAACATTAAACCCATGTCTCTTTGTGGTGCAACTAATTGATCTGAAACGATAGCTCTGTCAATAGTTGTTAAACTATGACACGCTGTGGCAACTTCTAAACCAAAAGGTTGTTTAAATGAACCAACAGAAACTCTTGCCCACTCATATTTATCATAAGTAACAAATGCATCCATCAAGAATACGTTACCGTCAGAAGAAATAAAATCACTAGCTTCTATCATTACATAGTATGAGAACGTTCTGTTAACTCTACCACGAACACCTACACGTGCTCTTTTAAATTTAAAAGAACTTGTTTTATCATCTGTAAAATGAGCATCATATTCTGGTTGAATATATCCAAAGAATGTTGTACTACTTGTTGAAGGAACTCCATTTGCACCTGCAGTTGCCGGAATATCGCCTTCACAACCTTGAGCAAATGCTGTTGCAAATGAAAGGGTGAAAAATATAGAGAATAAAATTATTATTTTTGATTTCATATTTGTATTTTTTATAATAAATAAGCCCTAAAAACGTATGTTATTTATTAAGAAGTAATACCTTATTTAAAATAGTGTACTTACAATTTTTAGGACTTAATATTTTTTATAATTATTTAGTTTCCGAATGGTAAGCTTTTTGAAACACTAGAGCTCCATTTATTAGATGTCCAAGCTGTATTGTTATTATACATTCCGTTCATTCCAAATGACAAACTGTAAGCATCATAACCTAAAACTCTTAACCAAGCAGTAATAACTGCTGATGTTTGACCAGTATAGCAATAAGTAACAACTTTTGCAGTTGGATCTAAAGCTAAAACACTATTGTCAGCTATAGATAAAGGATTAATTCTGTAAGCACCTTTAATATGCCCAAATGCTGTATAATCTGCTGAACTAAAGAAATTATTAATAAAATAGTTACTAGGAGTAGCTAAAACATCACTTCCTTTTGCTGTTTTAAATCCTTCAGCAATAACATCTTCAACACGTTTTTTTAGAATAGCTTCACCAGAAGTAGATAAACTTGTAAATGCAGGTTTAGTAAATACTTGGTTTGCAGGAGCAGCATCATAAGACCAGTTTGAATTTCCTTCAGCAATGTTTCCTATATTATTATTCCAAGAAGTTGCAGTAGTCGAGTTCCATCCAGACATTCCCCATTTTAAAGCTTGAGTTTCTTTAAAGCCGTACATACGCATCAAAGCAGTTGCATAACAAGCAGTTTGGCCTGTGTAACATACTATTAAAACAGGTTTTGATCCAGCAAGTACACCCTCAGCTAAAATATTAGCAAAAGCTACATTTTTTGCTCCTGCAATATGGCTAGTGGTATAATCTGCAGCACCTCTAATGTCAATAATATAATATTTTGCTAAAAATGCAGGTAGATCAGCTTCAGTTGCTGGAGGACCAGCTACAAATTTAGCACCCGCAACACTGGTATCTACATTTGGTAAATCTAAGTTTGCAGTTAGCATGTAATCTGCCATTAAAGTTTGAGCGGGAGTTTGAACAACTTGAACGTCGTCTCCTTTATCACACGATGTTAAGAAGAGTGTTGGAATTAATAAAAGTCCGATTAATATTAAAGATAGTTTTTTCATGATTTGTTTGTTTTGTTTATTATAAATAAGCCTTTTGGCGTTGTTATTCTACTACTGGGTAATTATGAGTTTCTTTTGCTGAAAATCCGTTCCATCCTTTGCTATTTAAAGTGGTATTCATATAACTATTTGCACCATATGCCAAATTATATGTATCATAACCTAGAATTTGTAAATAAGCTATAGTGTAAGCTGCTGATTGACCAGTTTCACAACTAACCAATATTTTTTTATCGGTAGGTAGCGTGTATAAATCTGCGGTTGAAGAAAGTGAAGTTCCTGGTTGGTATCTTACAGCTCCTGGTACGTGACCGAAATTGTATTTGTCTTCATTTAAATAATTTAAAATATAATACTCACTAGGGTTTTCAAAAACAATTTCAGTTTTTACAATATAATCTTTATAAGGTTTTGCAAAAGCTTCTTTTAAGCGTAACATTAAAATATCTTTGCCTTCAATTTTCCCTGTTTTAATAGTTGGAGCAATACCTTTTTCGGGAAGAGGATTTACTGTAGTTTCTAATTTATCTGCAAATGCATCAGTTGAATTTTTTTTCCAAATGTTCGTTGCAAACTCATCAGCCCAAGAACTCATTCCCCATTTTAAGTTAAATACATTATTGTATCCTGCTAAACGTAATAAACCTGCGTAATATGCCGCTGATTGCCCGGAGTAGCATACAATTGTTATTTTATCATAATCAGCAGGTGTAATTTTTGTTTGAAAATAGTTTAGTAATTCAGGACCTTCTACATTTTCGGCATTTTGAATATGTCCGTAATCGAACCAGTCTTTAGTTCTAATATCTATAACAAGATATTTTTTGTTTTTTAAATTTTCTTTAATTTCTGGTGCTAAAACTAATGCTGGGGCTAATGCACTATTTATAAAATTACCATTAGCTTCTAAATATTGAACTAATAGTTCAAATTCAGTAGGATCATTTGTTTGTGGTTGGTGATTTTTAAAACCACTTAACAAAATTGTAGCTACAAAAAGTAGTGTGAAATATGTTGTTATCTTTTTCATTATTTAAATTATTTTAAATTAATATTTGGTTTCAATTTTTGTGTTTATAGACATAATTGTTAGGCAAAATTACTTATGAAGACATGTAATTTTTATGATTTTTGTCAGTAAATGACAATATGTAATTGGTCTGTTTAGTAACTTTTGTTACATAAGTAACATGTTGATAAACAGTGTATTATGTTTTATTTTATTACTTTTATTATGAAAGAGTAGGAGCGAAGAATTAAAGGTTTTTATTTACTTTATTTATGGAATTAATAAAATGTATTTTTTTGTTTTGAAAAGGAATAAAAAAGCTTAAAAATTTGCAAAAAAAAAACTGCTTTTTAAAAAGCAGTTTTTCAAGTTTTAATGTTAAATATTAGCAACCTCCTTCAACGGGAGCCTTCCTTTTCTTTTCTATTGTAATTACCTTTTTAGGTTGAGGTTTAACTACTACTTTTGGTTTTTCAACTACTTCAGCTGCTTTTGCTGCTTCTGCAGTTTTCTTAACAGACTCAGCAATAAAACCTTTTATGTCGTTTGCATATTTTTCTACTTCAACAGTTTTTGTAATTAATTTATTATGATCGTAACTATTTTCAATTGGTAATACCTTTATATTAGTGTACCCTAATTGATACAAAATCATATGTGGAGCAATGGCTTGTTCAGGATTTTTACCATATAATACAATTGTTTTATTTGTATTTTGAAGTTCTTTAAATATACCAATGTTTTCATCATCTAAAATAGCCGCACTATTAATATTTATCGCATTTTCAAGATGACCTCTATTGTAATCATGATGTTTTCGAACATCAACTAATACATAGTCTGGTTTATTTATTTCATCTAAGGATACAAACAAATTTTCAGAGCCAATTTTTTCTAAAGTTTCAACTGTATTAAATATATACAAATTTTTAGGTCTTTTAAATGATAACACACCAATTAAAACAACTAAAATAAATAAAGTAGTTGCAATAGATATTCTTTTGGTTTTTTCTAATTCTTTCATGAATTTTCTTTTAAAAAGTTTTTAAATTAGCAACCACCTTCTACCGGTGCTTTCTTTTTTTTCTCTATTGTAATAACCTTTTTAGGAGCTGCTTTTTTTACAACGACAGGCTTATCAACTTTAATTTGTTCTGGGTATGCGACACCAAAGTGCATACTTGCAGCTTTTCTAAAAGTATATTTTTCAAAATCTACTGCAGCCATATTTTCAGTTGGAACTGGCGGATTTATGATTGTTAAAAACCATTGATTAATACCACCATCTAAAACTTTTATATTATTATATCCTAATCTGTTGCATAATATCCAAGCCTGATCAGCATAAAAATTATCATTTGAGAATAATACCAAATCATACTGATCTTGATCTAAATACATTTCACTTTCTTCATCTAATAATTTACTTAAAGGTATATTTAATGCATTTGAAATTGTGTAATTGTTGTAATCTTCTTTTGACCTCACATCTACTAAAATAATTGAAGGATCTTTAGCTATAATTTTATGCGCTAGCTCATCAGTAGAAATATATCTTTCAGGGTTTATTACATTACTTAATAATTCTTCAGGTTTTATTCCTTCATGTTTTTTATACTTTGGTAAAAAGACTAAACCACCTGCCAGAATTATGAAAATTAAAGCTAGAATTTTATATCTAAAAGCTAAAAATTTTGCTACTTTTTTCTTAACCATTTTGTATGAATTATTGTTTTAATAAAATATTTTTTTTACGCGTTCTCTTATTTTATCTGATAGCGCAAAAATGCCAATCGCTAAAGTGGTAAATATGAAGATAAACCAATAAGGATTAATGCCAAATGAATCCATCAGAGTTAGATTACCCATAAATGAACCTTCATATAGTGGTTGAAAAAAAGAGAAAAGTTCTGAGAAAATTAATACACCAATCATGATGCCGATCACATAAACTATGGCATCAATCTTGCCAATGGCAACTGCACATAAGCTTGTACCCGGACAAAATCCTCCAGCAACAAAACCAACACCCATTATAGCGCCTCCAATTATAGCGCCCCATAAATATGTTGGGTGAACATACATTAAGTTTATGTCGGCATAACCAAGATAATCTATGTAATATAAACCTATTAATGCCACTAATGCGGCAGTAAAAAACACTTTTAATACGGCAAAATCATATCCGTAAAATACTCCGGCAAGTTTTCTGGATGATGAGAAGCCAGAAGCTTCTAATACAAATCCAAATACTAAACCAATTAAAATGGCAATTATACTATCCCAATCTCCTGGAATTACGCCGTTAGGAATTAAAGGTCCCATAATTTTTATTTTTATTTAATTAAATCCAATTTTTTCTAAAAAAGTAAGCTACTAAATATCCTGTACCAAAAATGGCTAGCATAGTAATAAAACCACCTGTTGAAAGCACTGCCATACCGCTTAGTGCTGCACCACTTGTACAGCCACGTGCTATTTGTGCTCCTAATCCAAATAGAACACCACCGCCTAGAGCAAAAACCAATCTTCTTCTTGAAGTAATTTTTGGTGAATGTTGCACTCTCCAGCCTATACGTCCACTAATTCCTCCTGATATAAATGCTCCAAATAAGACACCTAATGTTTCAAAAACTAACCAGTTATTCATCGAGGATTTATCTTCGCTTATAAATTGTTTGTAGTAGTCATTATCAGTCGCATGTGAATGTGTTACGGCGTCTACAATAGTTACAACGCCACTTTTCATTGCGCCACTGGCGCCTAAGCCTCTACCAGTAATATAAAAAGTGAATATAATTAGAATGCCTAATATGAAACCTCCGAAATATGGATTCCAATATACATGTCTGTTTTTTTGAGTTTTTATTTTCATCTTGATAATTTAAATTTAATATAAGTATCTTGTTATTTGTCCGGCTTCGACCATAACAAATCGAAATATGAGGCCTCCCATAATTACTAAAAGAGCTGGAACAACTGCAGGTATTTTATAACCAATATATTCGGCAACTTCCATTATTAAGGGAATAATTAAGCCTAGGATTACTACAAATCCGAAAAACATTAAAGTAAAATCTCCACCAACCAATAATTGAACTGCTTCTAATTGCACTTGAGATCCTGCATAAAATCCCATTATCATATGCGTAATTAAACCTAATTCAATAATTATTAAAAAGATGTCAATTTTGCCAAAGAAGTGTTTTTCTTTTTTTGTTTTTGCAAATAGAATAATGGCCGCTGCTGCCGTTGATAAACCAGAAGTTAAAAATAATGGCCCTAAAATGGCATTATTCCAAAGTGGTCGTGCATTAAATGCTGAAAGTAAAATACCCGTATAAATTCCTAATACAATGGATAAAGGAATTAGGGCATAAGCCATGTTCATTCTATTTTTTATCAAGAAATTTTCAAATGTTGCTAAAAATTTAAATCTTTTAAGCAATTGAAATTTACCTTCAAATTTTGAAAACACATCAGAATAATAACTAAATACCCATAAGAAAGATAGCGGTGTAATAATCATTAATACCCAAGCTCCCCAAGACATTGGAGATTCTAATCTAACTGTGGTATATAACTTCCAAAACCAAATCTTATGAGTCAAATCGTATAATAGCGCCATTAGACCTAATGATAGTGCAATTGGAGCAATAATTACAGCATTTTTAACGGCTGCTTTGTAAACATCAGCTTTTCCCATAACTGTTACAATTGCAGCAAAAAATAATAGTCCTGCTGCTAAACCGCCAACAAATAAATAAACAGAAATTGGCCAATGCCAGACATGTAAATAAGGATCTATATTTGGGATATCTCTACCGCTTATAAATAATTCTTCTTGCATAATTTTTTTAATTTAAATTAAGTAAAAAACGTGAGGGTTAGTACCAGCTTCTGGAGCTAACGTTTTATGTTTTCTGTTTTTTAATAATTGTGAAACTTCGCTGTTTGGATTGTCTAAATCACCAAAATACATACACTTTGTTGGGCAAACAGAAACACAAGCTGGTAATTGACCATCTTTTAATCTGTGGTGGCAAAATGTACATTTATCTACATAACCTTCTGGGTGTTGAAAACGAGCATCGTAAGGGCAAGATTCTATACAAGCACCACAGCCAATACAGTCATTACCTGTTACTAAAACAATACCACCTTCTACAATATGACTTGCGCCAGTAGGGCAACATCTTACACAAGGAGCTGTATCACAATGATTACAACGTTCTGATTTTAACTCTAATTCTACATTTGGATATGCACCATTAACTATTTCTGTTATCCAATCTCTACAATATCCAACTGGAACATTGTTTTCAGTTTGACAAGCCACAACGCAATCACTACATCCAACACATTTTAATGTGTCTATTACCATTGCATATCTCATATCTAAATTGTTTTATGTGGGTTTTCAGTTAATATGGTAACAAAGTTGCCACGCATTCCTGTTCCACCCATTATTGGGTCTATCGCTACTCTTGAAATTAATTCGGTATCATTAATTCCTTTACCATTAGCTCGACTTAGTTTTTTGTTTTGGTGACCAAATCCGTGTACCATATAAACAGCATCAAACCCAGTTCTTTCTGTAACTCTAACTTTTATTGCGAATGATGATATAATTTCATCTTGGTTTTTAAGCCACACTTCTTGTCCAGTTTTTAAACCTATTATTCGTGCAACTTTTGGATTAACCCAAAGGGTGTTTTCCTTCATTAAGTCGTTTAAATTTGGATTGTTCGCAGTTCTACTAAAAGTATGCATGGGTGCTCTACCATAGTTTAATCTGTAATATCCTTGTTCTGGTTCAGGATGCTTAGTAAAAACAGGCATTGGATCGAAGCCTAAATTTTTTAATTCTTGAGAGTATAATTCAATTTTACCACTTGGTGTAAAAAAGGTATAAGGGTCATTCTCGTTTAAGTATAATGGACCAGATTTACGAGGGTAATTTTTAACACCAATTTGTTCTAGTTCTTCTAATGAAGTGCCTAATTCTTTTAATTGGTATTCAATAACTTCTTTATAATCGTCGTAAGCAAATTGATCTGCCAGACCCATTTTTTCACCAATTTGTTTCGCTATCCACCAAGCTGGTTTGGAATCATATTTTGGTTTAACAGCAGGAATTCTAATTGCGATGGATGGTTCTCTATTTGTTGCTGAACGAATTTCATCATACCTTTCAAGATAAGTACATTCTGGCAATACAACATCAGCATAACCTGTAACATCCATTGGCATAGTGTCTATAACCACCATAAAATCTAAAGATTCAATGGCTTTTTCTAATAACCTTTTGTTAGGAATAGATTTGGTTAAATTGGTGCCAGCTACCATCCAAGCTTTAACAGGATACTCATCGTTTTCTCCTGGAATTGATGCGCGAATAATTTCGGTAGTAACTCCCATTTCGGCTAAAGGATATTTAGAACTAACTTCCTTCCAAGTCCATTTTGGTTTTGGATATTCTGGATGCGGGAATTTAGGTAGTTTTAAGCTTTCTTTAAAGTAGAATCCTCCTCTGCGTCCCCAAGAACCTAACAAGGCATTTAAAATGGCCATTGCTCTTGCTCTTTGAGTATCATCTCCGTACCACACAACGTGTCTACCCGGATGTATAATTGTTGCTGGAGAAGCGTAAGCCATTGCTCTTGCTGTACGTCTTATTTCTTCAGGTTTTATAGTTGTAATGCTATAAGCCCATTCTGGAGTAAAAGTGCTAACGTGCTCTTTTAATTCATTGAAACCAAGGGCATATTTATCAATATATTTTTTGTCATAAAGATTTTCTTCAATTAAAACATGCATCCAAGCTAACATTAAAGCAATGTCAGTTCCAGGCTTAATTGGTAACCAATGTTGCGATTTACTTGCGGCAGTTGAAAAACGTGGGTCTACTGTTATAATGGTTGCACCATTATCAATAGCATCCGACATTTCTTGAACCTGCGAATTGTGCATGTTTTCACCAATGTGAGAGCCTATTAACACCAAGCATTTAGTATCTCTAATATCTGTTGGCTCTGGAGAACCTACCCAAGACCCAAAGGTTAATTTAAAACCAGTTTCTCGAGGGCCTCTGCACTGCGCATAAGCTGGCTCACCGATAGTATCGGAACCAAAAGCGTTAAATAAATGTTCTAAATGTTTTCCGGGAGAACCATGTTTAAGTAAGGCTATAGATTCTGCTCCATAAGTTTCTTTTATTCCTTTAAATTTTGAAGCTATTAAATCTAAAGCTTCTTCCCAACTGGCTTCTCTAAATGTTTCTTCTCCATCAATAATGGTTCTAATTAAAGGTGTTTTTAACCGGTCTTCGTCACTATACATGCCGACACCACCGGTTCCTCTTGGGCAAAGTCTTCCGTTACAATGAGAGTCATCGTCATTGCCTATTATTTTTTGAATATTACCTTCATCGTCTGAATAGGCCCAAGCTGCACATTTCCAAAAGCAAACTTCGCAATAGGTTGCAGATCTTTTAAATTTATTAGCAATATTTTGCTTAACAACGGCATCTAAATATGAGTTGCCACCAAACATATTATAAACTGTTGAAACTGTTGCTAAACCTCCTAAGCCTAAGGCAGAAATTTTTATAAATTTTCTTCTCGAAGTAGTCATAAGTTGATTTTTTTTTCGCTTGTAAAATTATTTATAATTACAGCCGTATATTATGATAAAAGTCATGTAATCAGCGTTTTATGTGTAACATAGGTTACATAAATCGCCTAACTATTTAGTTTAGAGGCTATTTATCATCTAAATAATTTCAAAATATTGTAGATTTGAAAAACAACTTAATTAATGAAGAATAAGAACTACGTAAACGGTCTTTTTTTATTAGTATTATTACTACTTACCCTGTTGTTTGTTGTAAGAAATAAGTCTTTTTTTAAAACAGATAATTATTATGAAAATGGAAACCAAAAAGCGGAAGTGTCTCTTACTGAATCTTGTATACAATGCCATAGTAACACCAAAGGGTATTCACTTTATCATAATCCAGAACTTATAGGTTGTGCCAGTTGTCATTTAGGAAATACGAGTTCGCTTAATAAAGATGGAGCGCATCAAGGAATGGTTTTAATTCCTGGAAATTTATCTGATGCCAAAGAAACCTGTGGAAAATGCCATCCCAACGAATTAGATAAAATAAATAAATCTTTAATGACAACAAATAGTGGTTTAGTTGCTGTCGATAAATTTATATTTGGCGAAGCCGATCATCCCGATAATCGTTTTCATATTAAGGACATAAAAAACTCTCCAGCAGACAAGCATATAAGAGATTTATGTGCTAACTGCCATTTGGGTGCTGAAAAAACTACTTATGGAGAAATTAATCAATTGAGTAGGGGTGGTGGTTGTAATGCCTGCCATTTAAATTATTCTAAAGACGCAAAAGCTGACTTAGACAAATATATAGCTTCAAATAAATCGATTTTACCAAAAATTCATCCTTCAACAAATATATTTGTTAATGACACGCATTGTTTTGGCTGCCATAGTCGGTCGAGCAGAATTTCAACAAATTATATAGGTTTGCAGGAAACTTTATTAGATGAAGAAACTGTTAGACATAAAAAAGAATATAAAGTTTTAGCAGATAAAAGAGTCTATAAGTATATAGAAGAAGATGTGCATCATACAAAAGGCATGTTGTGTATAGATTGCCACTCTTCGCATGAAGTTATGGGCGATGGCAAAACCTACACACATGAAGAGCAAGCTGTAAAAATACAATGTATAGATTGCCATTTTAATGGGAAACCAAACACAATTCCTTATAAAGAATTAGATGTAGAAAGTAAATCAGTATTTATGCATCGCAACTATAAGCATACCGATAAACAGATTATAGTAACCGAAAAAGCAAAAAACCCATTAGTAAATACTTTTGTTGACGAGAAAGGAGGTGCATTTCTAATAGGAAAAAAGGATGGTGAACTACATAAATTAAAACCACAATCGGAGGTATGTTCCAGAGATAGTGCACATAAAAATGTAAGTTGTTCGACATGTCATTCTTCATGGACTCCACGTTGTATAGGATGTCATAATCAATTCGATAAAGAAGAACCAAGAGCCTTCGACTTATTAGCTAAGAAATATGTTAAAGGACAATGGAAAGAATATGTTTCAGAATTCTCTTCATCACTTCCAGCAATGGGTGTTAGGGAAAATAAAGAAGGTAAAACAATTGAGCCCGCTGTACCGGGAATGATTTTAACTATTGATAAAGGTAGTTATGCAGATAAAAAAATTGGTGAAGACGTTTCTTTTCACAGGTTATATGCACCAAATTCTCCACATACCACGACAAAGAATGTACGGGATTGCAAATCGTGCCATTCTAATGCGGCATCCATAGGATATGGCAACGGAACATTAAATTATGAAATTAAAAATAAGATAGGGAAATGGGTATTTACGCCTGAATATGAATTGAATGCCAATGATAATTTACCGGAAGATGCATGGATACCTTTTTTGAAAAAAGAACCAAAGTCATTAACAAAATCTACACGGTCAGATTTTCGACCATTTACTGTTGAAGAACAAAAGAAACTCCTTTTAGTTGGGGCATGTTTGCAGTGCCACAAAGATAACTCTAAGGTTATGAAACAAACTATGGATTTGGGGATGAAACTTGTTTTAAAGAAGCTTAGCAAATCTTGTATTTTACCTTCTAATTAAATAAAAATTTTAAAGGCTTTGCTAAAATTAACTGCATAAAAAAAAACAGCCAAATATTAATTTGACTGTTTTTAAAATTTTATTGTTTTGATGGTTGAAATCGATTAAATAAACAATAATTGACAACCTTCTTGGTCTGCTCTACTGTAGAAATCTCCAATAGTTAAAATACCATCTAATTGATCGATTAAATCTTCTTTTTTCAAATGAAACATATCAACAGCTAGTTTACATGCCCATAGTTTACAACCAGAATCAGAAAGGATTTCTAAAAACTCACCAATAGGAGGCATATCTAGTTTTTCCATTTCTTTTTTCATCATTTTGGTTGCAAATGCTTCCATACCTGGTAAACCACCAAGCATCGTTGGGATATGCATTCCCGGATTACCTACGGTTGCTACATGTAAATGTTCGAGTTTTTTCTTTTGGATAGCTTCTAATCCGAAGAATGTAAAGAATATTTCTGATTCAATGCCTTCCATTCTCGCGCCATTTGCCATAACAAATGCAGCATAAGCGTTTTCAATAGTAGCTTTCGATAAAATGAAAAGCATTTTTTTAACTTTTGTGGCCATAATTATATCTTTTAAATTATTATATAGTGTTTATTAAATTAAATACAGCTTTTTGGTTTTGGTACACCTGCTATTTTAGTGGAAATTTTTAATGGTCCACCAGGGAAAAGTGCATAAAACTCTTTTATATCTAAAACACCACTATTTTTAATACCTCTTACTGACAAAGCAACATCATTTTTTACTTGTTCTTGAAGCCAGCTAATCACTTCCCAGTGTCTATCGGTAAGTGTAATTCCTTCTTCTTTAGCTATCTCTATTCCAATTTCTTTGGTCCATTGAGATACATCTGTTAAATAGCCGTCTTCTGTAACGTCTACTCTAATTCCTGCAATATTTAAATCCATAATATTAATTTTTAGTTATTATAATTAATCTTTTTTTATATCAAATACTTTTCCTTTGAAACTCATATTTCTTGAAACAAATGGAATAGCAATACCTTTTAAAAGCATATTCCAATAAATCCATCTAAAAGCTAATTTCCCCCAATGGTTAAAAATGCTTTCTTTTAATAATTTTAGAGGTCCGATTTTTGCAAAAGGGAAGTTTCCATGTACCGGTTCAGTAACATAGTTGAAATCAATAAGTAAAGCCTTATTGTTTCCTGTTTCTATAAAACAATTTGCATGTCCATCAAACTCTTCTTTAAGTGTATATCCTTTAATGTATAAAAGAATATTGTCTGTTAAAGTTTCTGCTTGAAAGTGAGCTACAGAACCTGCTTTAGAAGCTGGGACATTGGTAGCATCGCCTATTACAAATATATTTTCGTTTTCTACAGATTGTAACGTATGTTTATGCGTTGGAACAAAGTTTAAATCATCTCCCATTCCAGATCTTTGAATAACGTCATCACCCATATTTGTTGGTATAGTTACCAATAAATCAAACGGGATATTTTTACCGCCATAATCAATGATTTCTTTGGTTTCATTATCAACTCTTTCTATGGCAAAATCAATTTCCATTTTTATACCTTTTTCAGATAAAAGATAGCTTAATGATTTTGAACAGGTTGGCTTAGTGAATGCACCAGAAAGCGGCGTTACATAAGTAATTTCTACTTTATCTCTCATGCCTTTTTCACGGAAATATGAATCTGCTAAAAAAGCAAATTCTAGAGGTGCTACAGGGCATTTAATCGGCATTTCTGTTAAATGTACAACCAGTTTTCCACCTTCCCATTCACGTAATTTATTTCGTAATGCTAAGGAACCTTCAAAGGTGTAAAAATCAAAAATATCTTTTTTCCATAGTGGCCCTAATAATCCTTCTGTTTCTTCAGGTGCAATTTTAGATCCTGTAGCAATTATTAAGATGTCATAATTTAAGGTTTCATCTTCAAGAGTGACTTTATTTTCTTCAGGAAGAATTTTCTCTATTTTCTTTTGAATGTAATTGACACCCTTCGGAATAAATTTTTTCCCAACTTTTTTTACCTGATCCTCTGTATAGGTATCAAATGGAAGAAATAAAAAACCTGGTTGATAATAATGTGTTTTGTATTGATCTACTATAGAGATTTTCCATTCTTTTTTCGGGAGTTTTGAGACTAAATGATTCGCCATCATCGTACCTGCTGTACCTGCTCCTAATATTACTAAATTTTTCATGTTTTTTAGATTTAAAAATTAATTACAAAACAGATAAATCTTGTAATTCTTATGTTTGGTAAAATTAATTCTTAGAGGATCTATAAAACATGACGGAAGTCATAAATAAACCCTTGTGTAACCTATGTTACATAAGTGTTTATAAAGCTTTTAATTTTTTAAAACCTAACAAATGTCATAATTAAATATCAGTGATGAGGTTAATTTTGTATCATTAATTTTTAATAATCGGCATCTTAAATAATGGATGCACAAAAACCTAATTATGAAAACTAACATTATAAAATTTTTTCTTTTATTTTTTACATCAGCTGTTTTTTCACAAGCTGGTCATATTATGCAGGGCGTTGGTGCCGTTAATATGTCAATGGGAGGTGCATCAACTGCACAACCGCTTGATATATCTGGTGCTATGCAATGGAACCCTGCAACACTGTCAACTTTCGACAGCAAAATTTTTAAACTTGATGTTGGATTGTTCTTTTCTTCACCAGAACTATCTTCTTCATTACCAGCAGGAATGTTAGGTGCTGGAGCACCCGCAGTAAGTGGTACCACTAAAGATGATAGAGGAATGTCTCCTATGCCAGCTATAGCAATGGTTTGGGGGAAAGAAGGAAGCAAACACACCTTTGGAGCTTCTGCTTTTGGTATTAGTGGATTTGGTGTTACTTTTCCAGAAGAAGCCAATAACCCATTTAGTGCGACCTTTAACCCAACGGTAAATTCAAACCCTATAAATTATCCACAGGCTGCAGGAGGTTTTGGACATATAGAGTCAGATTATATGTTATTACAAGTAGGTTTATCGTATGCTTATGAGATTTCAGATAAATTTTCAATTGGTATACAACCAAATATAGATTATGCTGCATTAGAATTAGCACCAAACCCTACTGCTAACCCTTCAGCTGCTGGCTATCCTACAACGGATAAAGCTTCAGCTATTGGATTTGGAGCACAATTTGGATTGTTTTATGATTCTGGTTTTGGTTTAAAATTAGGAGCTTCTTATAAAACAGCTCAAAAATTCAGTGAATTAGAATTCAACAATACTTATTTAGATAATAGTACTGCTAAAAATAAATTTCAAATGGATTATCCAGCCATATTATCTCTTGGATTTGGATATTCAACCAGCGATATTGATTTAGCTGTAGATTTTAGAAGAGTTGACTATGAAAATACTGAAGGTTTCGCAGAAACTGGATGGACTCAAACTGCATCAGTTAAAGGATTTGGATGGAAAAACATCTCTATACTGTCAGCAGGTCTTCAATATAAAGGCATTGATAAATTACCTTTACGTTTTGGATACACTTATAGTTCGAACCCAATTCCAGAAGAAGTAACATTCTTTAATATCCCTGCTACAGCAGTTATTAAAAATGCTTACCAATTTGGTTTAAGTTATGTAGTGAATGATAGCTGGAAACTAGATGCTGTATATCACTATGGTGACAGTAATGGAGCAACAGAAGGCCAATTACTTAATCCTATGGCAATTTCCCCAAGCAACCCTAACGGAGCAATTCCAGGAACATCTGTTTCTTACGAAATGACAACTTCTATGGTACAGTTTGGAATAAGCTATACATTCAATAAATAACAATTTATAAAGAGTTCCTTTTAATTTTGACCAAGAGGTTATTAAATTTGATTTAATAGCCTCTTGGTTTTTTAATAAAATCAATTCAATTAATTCTTTAATTATTTATTTTATCAATCGTATTTTCAATAATCTGGATCAATTAAAAAAACATTTTTTGAACAAATAAAAATATGCATAAATAATTATTTTTGAATTCAATTTGGAATATTAAAACAGGCCAAAAGTGAACGGTGCTAAATTTAAAACAGAATAAATATGAGATTTGTCATAATGTAAAATAAGTAAGGCTTTTATATTTGCGCTCAAATTTTAATGCTTAAACCATACAAACGCTAAAACTTTAAACTTAAAATCACTCCAAAATATTACTTAGAATTATGAGGAAAATTTATTTAACTATAAGCATTTTAACCATTATGGTTCAATTTGTACAGGCACAATTTACACTTGATGGAGATTTTCGTCCAAGAACAGAATACCGTCATGGTTATAGTAGTATAATTCCAGACGCAGCAGATGCAGGGTTCGCAACTTCTACTAGAGCGCGCTTAAATGCTGGTTTTGCAACTGAATCTTATAAGTTTTATTTAAGCATCCAAGATGTTATGGTTTGGGGTGAAAACAGACAGATTTTACCAGATGATCAAAATGATTCATTCGCTATTTTTGAAGCTTGGGCAGATGTGAATTTAGGTTCGGGATTTTCAGCAAAATTAGGGCGTCAAGCTATATCTTATGATGATCAACGTATTTTAGGCGGTTTAGATTGGGCGCAACAAGGTAGAAATCACGACGCTGCTTTATTAAAATATAACCAAGGAAAATTTCAATTAGATTTAGGATTAGCATTTAATCAAGATTTTGATAGCGCAACGGGTTTTCAATCGGTTGGAACAGCATATAACACTACAGGCTTCTTCTCTTATAAAACAATGCAGTATTTGTATTTAAAACAAGCTTGGGAAAATTTCACAGGAAGTTTATTACTATTAAATAATGGATTTCAAGAAGCAGATGGTATAAGTAATTTACAAACTCTAGGAACACATTTAGATTATAAAAAAGGTAATTTAGGACTCGCCGCAAATGCCTTTGTTCAAACAGGAAAAAGACAAGGTGAAGTAGATGTTAAAGGAGCTCACTTATTAGGATTAGAGTTAACATACCAAGCTTCTGCTAAAATTGGTTTAAACGCTGGTGTTGAAATTATAAGTGGTAATGATGCTGGTGTAGGTGAAACTGGTGCGTTCTTTCCGTTATACGGTACAAACCATAAATTTAATGGATATATGGATTATTTCTACGTTGGTAATCACGCAAATTCTATTGGTCTGTTTGATGTGCATGTTGGAGCTAACTTTACTTTAAGCGAAACAGCTAATTTGTCATTAAACATATTAAATTTTAGTGGAGAGCAAGAACTACCTAGTGGTGAAAAATCTTTAGGAACAGAATTAGATTTAGTGTATTCTAAGAAATTTAAAGGCTACAGTATAGCACTTGGATATTCTCAATTGTTCGCTGCAGATGGTATGTATGAATTAAAAGGCGTAACAAAGGCTAATGCTGATGATGGTCAAAACTGGGCTTGGGCTATGTTAGTTATTAAGCCAAAATTTATTAATTAAAATGTTATTTGGTTAGTCTATACATTTTTAAAACCGGAAAGAACCTCATTTTTATGAGGTTCTTTTTTTTTGTGTCATTGCGAACATAATGAAGCAACCTTAAAAATTTAAACAGAAACCTAATTATAACTAAATAATAATTAGATTGCTTCATTCCTCGCAATTATATTTAAAATACTTTTCTTACTTTTAAAATGTAAAAATTAATTATGCTTAAAAAAGTTTTTGGAAGTGCCGTTTTTGGTGTTGAAGCTACCACCATAACTGTGGAAGTGAATGTAGACTCAGGAATTGGGTATCATTTAGTCGGATTACCCGATAATGCTATAAAAGAAAGTAACTACCGTATTGCAGCGGCTTTGCAAAATAACGGGTTTAAAATCCCGGGAAAGAAGATTACCATCAATATGGCGCCTGCCGATTTAAGAAAGGAGGGAAGCGCGTACGATTTAACCTTGGCTGTCGGTATTCTAACGGCATCAAAACAAATTCAAGCTGAAGATTTAGAACGCTATATCATTATGGGAGAACTATCTCTCGATGGCGGTTTACAACCCATTAAAGGCGCGTTACCAATAGCTGTTAAAGCAAGAGAAGAAGGTTTTAAGGGTTTTATTTTACCAAGTCAGAATGCTAAAGAAGCCGCCATCGTCGATAATTTAGAAGTATTTGGTATTGATAACATTAAGCAGGTTATTGACTTTTTTGATAAAGGTGAAGCTTTAGAGCAAACCATTATTAATACTCGTGAGGAATTCGAGAAAAATCTGGATTTCCCTGAGCATGATTTTTCCGATGTAAAAGGACAAGAAGGTATTAAGCGTTGTATGGAAATTGCGGCAGCTGGCGGACACAATATTATTTTAATTGGGCCTCCCGGTGCAGGAAAAACGATGTTGGCAAAAAGGTTACCAAGTATTTTACCACCCATGACGCTTCATGAGGCTCTAGAAACGACTAAAATTCATTCGGTAGTTGGTAGGGTGAAAGATACCGGTTTAATGGCGCAACGTCCATTTAGAAGTCCACATCACACAATTAGCGATGTCGCGCTTGTTGGAGGCGGATCGTTTCCGCAACCCGGAGAAATATCCTTATCTCATAATGGGGTTTTGTTTTTAGATGAATTGCCCGAATTTAAACGTGGTGTATTAGAAGTATTACGTCAACCTTTAGAAGATAGAGAAGTAACTATTTCGCGTGCAAAGTTTACAGTAACCTATCCAAGTAGTTTTATGCTGGTAGCTAGTATGAACCCAAGCCCGGGAGGTTATTTTAACGATCCCAATGCGCCGGTAACCTCGAGTCCTGCCGAAATGCAACGCTATTTAAGTAAAATTTCGGGACCGTTGTTAGATAGAATTGATATTCATATTGAAGTAACCCCAGTTCCATTTGAAAAACTATCGGAAGACAGAAAAGGCGAAACTTCGGTAGAAATAAGAAAACGAGTTACCACGGCAAGAAAAATTCAAACGGAGCGATTTAAAGAATCGGATAAGGTACATTACAATGCCCAAATGAACACCAAGCAAATTCGTAAATATTGTATTTTAGATGATGTCTCAAAACAACTTTTAAAAACGGCTATGGAACGCTTAAATTTATCCGCCAGAGCGTACGATAGAATTCTTAAAGTTTCAAGAACTATTGCCGATTTGGAAGGTGTTGATGCCGTAAATGGTACGCATATTAGTGAAGCCATTCAGTATAGAAGTTTGGATAGAGAAGGGTGGTTGGGGTAACAAATCCCTCCTAAGACAGAAATCTCTTGTTGAAAAATTAAAAGCCAATCTTTAGCGTCTCAGCGGATGCTCGAAAGTTGGAAAATTTATAATTTTAAATTTATTTTATGAATAGATCTTATCTAATTTTATTCACAGTACTAACCATAGGCTGCACTAATTCCAAAAAACAAACCCATCCCATAACTTCAGAAATCATACTCGAAAAAACACCTATTTTGAATCTAGAACAAGCCAACCGTTTATCCCAACTGCCATTGCATTGTATGAACACGGAGTATCCAAACAGACTGTCGCAAACCTTGGGAGGCGATACCGATTTAAAATCACCGAGCGTTTTACATCCTGCTTTTTATGGCTGTTTCGATTGGCATTCATCGGTACATGGGCATTGGAGTTTGGTAAGTTTACTAAAGCAATTTCCAGACTTAGATCATGCTGAAGACATCAAACAAAAACTACTTCAAAATATTTCTAAAGAAAACATAGAAACCGAAGTGCTGTATTTTCATGGAGAACATAACAAATCATACGAACGCACATATGGTTGGGCATGGTTGCTAAAATTAACCGAAGAATTACATACCTGGGATAATGCAACAGCACGACAATTAGAAACCAACCTGCAACCCTTAACCGATTTAATTGTTGAGAAATACATAACGTTTCTGCCCAAGTTAAATTACCCGATTAGAGTAGGCGAGCACCCCAATACCGCTTTTGGACTGAGTTTTACTTGGGATTATGCAAATACGGTAAATAATACAACTCTAAAATCAATCATTGAGCAACGCGCAAAAGATTTTTACTTAAAAGATGCCGATTGCCCTATGTCTTGGGAACCCGGTGGTACCGATTTTTTATCGCCTTGCTTAGAAGAAGCCGCTTTAATGAAGCGCGTATTGTCTAAAGAAGAATTTAAACCCTGGTTAGAAATTTTTTTACCACAATTAAGAGATAAAAGCTTTATATTAGAAACAGGCAAGGTTTCCGACAGAAAAGATGGTAGTCTGGTGCATTTAGATGGTGTGAATTTTTCGCGGGCTTGGAGCTTAAATAAGATAGCAGAAGGAATGCCAGAATATGAGCACCTCAAAAACATTTCAAATCAACATATTAATTATTCACTACCAAGTATTTTTGAAGATAGTTACGAAGGCGGTCACTGGTTGGGCAGCTTTGCTATTTATGCGTTGAATGCCGTTTCTAATGATTAAAAATTGGTTTAAAAACATGGGGCCGGGGCCGTTAATAGCTGCGGCTTTTATTGGTCCAGGCACAGTAACCGTTTGTACGCTGGCGGGTGTTAGTTTTGGTTTTGCGCTTTTGTGGTCTATGGTTTTGTCTATTGTCGCTACGCTTGTATTACAAGAAATGTCAGCTCGTTTAGGAATTGTTACACAAAAAGGCTTGTCGGAAATTATAAGAACCGAAATAAAAAACCCAATTTTTAAATTTTTAACTATTCTTTTAGTGCTTTCTGCTATTGTTGTAGGAAACGCTGCTTATGAAGCTGGAAATATAACCGGTGGTGTTTTAGGATTAGAAACTGTTATAGGTAACCCAGTTTTGGTAATTGGGGATTTTTCATTTAATACACTAAGTATTATTATTGGTGTGATAGCTTTTGTTTTATTGTATCTAGGAAATTACAAAATACTTGAAAGAGCACTCATTGGATTGGTTGTTTTAATGAGTTTTGCTTTTTTGGTGACTGCAATTATTACGAAACCAAATATATTTGAAATAGTACAAGGCGCATTAATTCCAAAACTACCAAAGGATAGTTTGCTTTTGGTAATGGCACTTATAGGAACAACAGTTGTTCCTTATAATTTATTTCTGCACGCTGCTTTGGTAAAGGAAAAATGGCAAACAAAGGCAGATTTAGAATTTGCCAGAAAAGATACTTTTATAGCAGTAATTTTAGGAGGATTAGTGTCTATGTGCATTATAATATCCGCAGCATCTATACAGGGCGACCAAATTAAAAATGTATCCGATTTAGCAAAAGGACTGGAGCCTTTGTTTGGTAATTTAGCAAAATATTTTCTGGCAATAGGCTTGTTTGCGGCTGGTTTAACCAGTGCTATTACCGCCCCTTTAGCAGCGGCTTATGTGGCAAGCGGCTGTTTAGGGTGGTCAACTAACATGAAAAGTAAAAGGTTTAGAATTGTTTGGATGTTTATTTTGGTTTTAGGTGTATTATGTGCTTCATTAGGAATTAAACCTATCGAAATTATAAAGTTTGCGCAAATAACAAATGGCATATTGTTGCCTTTAATAGCGTCGATTTTAATTTGGATTATGAATAAAGAGGCTGTTTTGGGTGTATATAAAAACAGCCTAAAACAAAATATTTTTGGTATTTTAATTTTAGTAATTAGTATCTTACTTTCTTTAGCAACTATCGATAAAGTATTTAAATTAAATTTGTTTTAGTGAATAAATTTACTGTTGACATAAATGTAGATGTAGGTGAAGGTGTTGGTAACGAATCGCAGTTAATACCATATGCTTCTTCATGCAATATTGCTTGTGGGGGTCATGCTGGGAATAGTAGCACCATGCAGAAGGTAGTTAAATTAGCGAAGCAGCATCGCGTTAAAATTGGTGCGCACCCTTCATTCCCAGATGTTGAAAATTTTGGCAGAAAACCCATGAATATGCCCTGTGTGGCCTTGTTCGCATCCATAAAGGAGCAGATAAATGAATTAATAAAAATAATTGAATCAGAAAACGCGATGTTGCATCACATAAAACCACATGGTGCCTTATATAACATGGCGGTTACAGATTCTAAAATTGCCACTGCCATTATTGAAGTAATGAAAACTATAGCTTTACCGGTAAAACTTTATGTGCCATATAAATCGGTTATAGAAACCCTCGCATTACAAAATAACATCCCTGTAACTTACGAAGCTTTTGCCGATAGAAATTATAATGATGACTTAACCTTGGTTTCGCGTAGTGAAAAGAATGCTTTAATTCATGATTCGGATATTATGTTCGAACATGTCTATAGAATGATTATTAATCAGAAAGTAAAAACGATAACAGGTGCTGAGGTCGCTATTAAAGCCGAAACATTTTGTTTACATGGCGATAGTCTTCATGCTGCCAGTTTGGTTAAAAAACTACGAATGAATTTAGAGTCTAAAGGCATTAAAATATTATAAATATATTGGCTTTCAATTTAATATATAAACCGTTTGGAGAACGTGCTATTTTAGTAGAATGGCCAGCGGTTATTGATGAAAATATATTGAAAGATATCGTTAATTTCAAAAATTCCATTGAAAAAAATAATATTAAATCGATTATTGAATTAAAGCCTGCATATAACTCGTTATTAATTAGTTACCATACTGTTTGTAGGAATTTTGAAAACGAGGTAAATGAGCTTAAAAACGTGTATTTAGCATCCGGTTTTAAAGATAAAAGCAAATGCGTATTATGGAAAATACCAGTGTGCTATGACATTGTTTATGGTATCGATTTAGAAGCGATTTCAAAAATAAAAAGTCTTTCAAAAGAGGAAATTATTAAGCGTCATTTCAAACCGATTTACACAGTTTATTTTATTGGTTTTTTACCCGGATTCTTATATCTGGGAGGTTTGGATGAATTACTTCATGTGCCCAGAAAATCGACCCCAAGATTGCAAATTGAAAAAGGCGCGGTGGCCATTGGCGGAAACCAAACAGGAGTCTATCCAGCTGAAAGCCCAGGTGGTTGGAATATTATTGGGAATTCTCCTATTGAGTTTTTTAATCCAAACATGACACCTCCTTGTTTTGCAAAAGCGGGTGATAAAATAAGCTTCAAACCCATTACTATTCAGGAATTTAAAACCATTAAGTTGTTAGTTGAGGGTGGTGTGTATCAAATAGAAAGTGAGGTGCTGGATGATTAAGGTATTACATCCCGGGTTTTACTCAACCATTCAGGATTCTGGGAGAATAGGTTTTCAGCAATATGGCGTACCATATTCAGGGGTTATGGACATTTATTCAGCGGCTTTAGCTAACCATACTTTAGGGAATAAAGAAAGCGCTTCGGTTATTGAAATGACGATGACAGGAGCAACGCTTCAATTTTACTACGATACTTATATCTGTATTTCTGGAGCTGATATGGTTGCGAAAATAAACGATACTAATATTATGCTAAATAAAAGTATTAAGATTATAAGTGGAGACAAATTGACTTTTGGTAAATTAAAGAAGGGTTTTCGTAGTTATTTAGCTGTTTCAGGTGGATTTAAAACAGAAACGATTATGAACAGTCAGAGTATGTATAAAGGTATAACTACTCAATCTAGAATTTCTAAAAATGATGAATTAAAAATAAATACAAATACCTATTATATAGATAATAAGCATGCTTTAATTAAAGTAAATAATGAATTATATTTTAATGATAAAATAGAGGTTTTTAAAGGACCGGAATTTGAATTACTATCAAAAAATCAACAAGAATTTTTATTTCAAATGACATTTACTATTTCAAAAGATAACAACAGAATGGCATATCAATTACTAGAAACTCTTGATAATAGTTTAGAGCCCATTATAACGTCTGCAGTACTTCCGGGAACAGTTCAGCTTACGCCATCAGGAAAACTCATTGTATTGATGCGTGATTGCCAAACAACAGGTGGTTATCCCAGAGTGCTTCAGCTAAAAGAATCGGCCATTAATATTTTGGCTCAAAAATTTACTGGAAATGTAATAAACTTTAAGTTAGTTTAAGCCAGTTCTAAAGCGACTTCAACCATACCTTTAAAAGTGGTTTCACGATCTTTGGTTGATGTACGTTCTCCTGTAACCAGCGAATCTGAGATGGTAAGTATGCTTAAAGCGCGCACATTGTGTTTTGCAGCTATGGTATATAGACCAGCAGACTCCATTTCAACACAAAGCACACCGAATTTCGACCATTTTTTATAAGACTCGAAATCGTCGGCATAGAACTCATCCGAAGTAAATACATTACCAGCTTTTATAGGGATATTTTTGTTTTTAGCAGCTTCTACCGCTTTTTGAAACAATTCAAAATCTGCCGTTGGAGCATAATCTGCGCCACCAAATCGAAGTTCGTTAACTCCAGAATTTGAAGAAGCAGCCATCGCTAAGACAATATCTCGTAATTTAATATGTGCCTGATAAGATCCGGCACTACCAACACGAATTAGGTTTTTTACGCCATATTCAGTTATTAATTCATGTGCATAAATAGAAATTGATGGTACACCCATGCCTGTTCCCATAACAGAAACACGTTTGTTGTTGTAGGTTCCGGTATAGCCAAGCATTCCTCTTACCTGATTAAAGCAAACAGGGTTTTCAAAGAAAGTTTCTGCAATCCATTTTGCTCTTAATGGGTCTCCAGGTAGTAAAATGGTTTCTGCGATGTCGCCTTGTTTGGCTTCTATATGTACGCTCATAATTTAATAATTTTTTTCGTCTGAAATTCCTCCTGTAACTATAGCAATTCCCGAAGAAGTTCCTAAGCGTTCAACACCTAAATTTATATATTCTAAGGCGGTTTTATGATCTTTTACTCCGCCAGAGGCCTTTATCTTTACAAGTCCTTTTGCAACACTTTTCATAAGTGTAACATCATGAATTGTCGCACCACCAGTACCAAAACCAGTAGAGGTTTTAATAAAATCGGCACCACTATGTATGGCCAGTTCGCTGGCTTTTATAATTTCTAATTCTTCCAGATAACAAGTTTCTAAAATTACTTTTAGAGTTTGATGCGGTAGGCATTTTTTAACGGCTTCAATATCTTTCCAAACCGCGTCAAAATCTTTACTTTTAAGAAGCCCAACATTCAGTACCATGTCAATTTCATCGGCACCATCTATCATAGCTTGTTTTGCTTCAGCTACTTTTGCCAAAGTACTCATAGCGCCTAAAGGAAACCCGATAACACAGCACACTTTTACACTACTATCTTTTAACTGTTCTTTTGCCAATATTGCATAGCAGCTATTAACACATACAGAGTGGAATTTGTATTGTTTTGCTTCGTTACAAAGTTGAATAATATCATTTTTTGTAGCTGTTGCTTTTAAAAGTGTGTGATCTATATAACTACTTAAATTTTTCATAAAGAATTTTAAATTTAAGACATATCAATTGGTCTAAACATGTCAAAAATCATGTTTAAGACCAAAAGTTATGCATGTATAGCAAAGGTATTAACAATTCTTTGAAAATACTATTGGAAATTTTATAAAGTAGGAAGTTTGATTGTTTAAAGTTAACAATCTAATTATACCAAATAGACCTATAAATAGATACTATTTAATAGATTCGGGTGTTTTAACAACTACCAATTAAAGTTTGCTGTACTGTTTAAAAAACAGTTTCTTTTTGTTCTGCTTCCAATACTTTTTGATTAGCTTCCAAATACTTTCTATAAATTTTGGCATTTCTGTTTTGTGGTACTCTATTTCCTGAAGTAATATTAACCGAAGTTCCGATAACATCGGCTCCAGCTTCTAAATATTTAATAGCCGTTTCAAAATCATCAATATCCCCATAAGCCACAATTTTAGCAGCATCCCTTATCGTTTTTTTTATGATTTTAATGGCCGTGTAAGTAGCACCGCTTTTTGAGAATCCACTGGATGTTTTTATATAATCTGCATTGGCATCTAAGCAGATTTCACAAGCTTTTATAATTTCATTTTTATTTAATTCTGAAATTTCCAGAATCACTTTTAAAGGTATTTTTCCTATGGCCAATTTAACATCACAAATATCTTTTAAGACAGACACATGATTTTTACTTTTAAGGAAACCTAAATTCATTACCATTTCAATTTCATCAGCGCCATATTCAATCGCTTTTTTTGCTTCGTATACTTTAGAAGCTGTAGATGTTGCGCCTAGTGGAAATCCAACGACTGTACATACTTTAATATTGGTTTTGTCCAAAAGTTGTTTGGCTAAGTCAACATATGCACTGTTTATGCATATGGCATGATAATCATTTAATTTGGCTTCTCGGCATAAGTCGATAATCTCACGCTCCGTCGTGGTTGATTTTAAAAGCGCATATTCAATGTGATGGGATATATCCATGTGTTATAAGTAGGTTTTGTGCTTATTAATTACAATAAGCTAAGTTGCTATTAATCTATTTGTAGAGTTGGGGGGACTTACAATTAAACAAATTTAGGTATTTTAATCGATATAAACTTACCGTTTATCGATTACACAATATATTTTATTAACTAAGTTATTAACTAATTAGTTATCAAAATATTAGGAAATCAATAAATTAAGGGCTTTTTTTTTGTGATTTAAACAAAAAAAGCAACAATCATCTTATAAAAAAGAATCATGTTGCCTTTACTAACCAACCAACTAAAAGACTGTTTTTTTAACTGTTTTTCACAGTGTTATTTACCTATCTTAAACTTTTTTAGAAACTAAATCATTTTGGTTTCTAAACACTAATCTATTATCAAATGCATCTAATAAGATGATACTGTCCGTAGTTACTTTACCTGCTAATATTTCCTTGCTTAATTCATTTAAAACTTCTTTTTGAATAACGCGTTTTACAGGTCTGGCTCCGTACTCTGGGTTGTAACCTTTGTCTGCTAAATAGTCAATAGCTTCCTGAGTAGCATCGAAAACAATACCTTGTTTTGCAATCATTTTAGTGACACTTTTTAATTGTAACCCAACGATGGCTGTAATATTCTTTTTGCTTAACGGGGTGAACATAATGGTATCGTCAATACGATTTAAAAACTCCGGACGAACAGTTTGTTTTAACAAAGCCAGCACATCAACTTTTGCGGCTTCAATAGCAGAATCTATATTTTTAGTAGCTTCAAAACGGTCATGAATTATAGAACTACCAATATTGGATGTCATGATAATTATGGTGTTTTTAAAATCAGCTACACGCCCTTTGTTATCTGTTAAATGACCTTCGTCCAATACTTGTAATAAAATATTAAAAGTATCTGGATGTGCTTTTTCAATTTCATCTAACAGCACCACAGAATAAGGTTTACGCCTTACAGCTTCGGTTAATTGTCCACCTTCCTCATAGCCAATATAACCTGGAGGCGCTCCAACTAATCTGCTTACAGCATGTCGCTCCTGGTACTCACTCATATCAATACGAGTCATCGCATTTTCATCGTCGAATAAATATTCTGCTAATGCTTTCGCTAATTCCGTCTTACCAACGCCTGTAGTTCCTAAAAATAAGAATGTGCCTATTGGTTTTTTAGGATTTTGCAATCCAGCGCGACTTCTACGAACGGCATCACTTACTGCAATGATTGCTTCTTCTTGTCCGACCACACGTTTGTGTAATTCGTCTTCAAGTTTCAGTAATTTTTCGCGCTCACTTTGAATCATTTTAGTAACAGGGATTCCTGTCCATTTTGCTACAACTTCAGCTATATCATCATAAGTCACTTCCTCTTTAATCATCGAGGTTTCAGATTGAGCATCTAATTGCTTTTGAAAAACTTCGAGCTGCTCCTGAGCCTCTTTGATTTTACCGTAGCGTAATTCGGCTACTTTACCATAATCGCCATCGCGTTCTGCACGTTCTGCTTCTAATTTGAAATTTTCAATAGCTTGTTTTGCGTTTTGTATGTTTTCAACAACCTCTTTTTCACTTTTCCATTTTGCATTCAAATCATTACGCTGTTCTTTCAAGTTTGCTAGATCAGAACGTAACGATTGCAATTTAGATTCGTCTTTTTCACGTTTAATAGCTTCTATTTCAATTTCTAACTGCATCACTTTTCTATCTAGAACATCTAACTCTTCTGGTTTAGAATTAATTTCCATACGTAGTTTAGCAGCAGCTTCATCCATTAAATCGATGGCCTTATCAGGTAAAAAACGATTGGTTATATAGCGTTGAGATAATTCTACCGCACCAATAATGGCTTCGTCTTTAATACGTACTTTATGATGGGTTTCGTATTTTTCTTTAATACCACGAAGAATCGAAATAGCACTTTCAGTATCTGGTTCGTCCACCATTACTTTTTGAAAACGACGCTCTAGCGCTTTATCTTTTTCAAAGTATTTTTGATATTCGTCTAAAGTGGTTGCTCCAATCGCGCGCAATTCTCCACGGGCTAGCGCAGGTTTCAAAATATTAGCGGCATCCATAGCACCTTGTCCGCCACCAGCACCCACTAATGTGTGGATTTCATCAATAAAGAGCACGATGTCACCATTGCTTTCGGTTACCTCTTTAATAACGGCTTTTAAGCGTTCTTCAAATTCACCTTTATATTTGGCGCCAGCAATTAAAGCACCCATATCTAAAGCGAAAATTTGTTTGTCTTTTAAATTTTCAGGGATATCACCATCTATAATTCTATGCGCTAATCCTTCGGCAATAGCTGTTTTACCCGTACCAGGTTCTCCAACAAGGATGGGGTTGTTTTTGGTTCTACGTGACAGAATTTGTAGAATTCTACGTATTTCTTCATCGCGCCCTATAACAGGATCTAACTTACCATCTTTTGCTAACTGGTTTAAGTTTTTAGCATATTTATTAAGTGAATTATAGGTTTCTTCCTGACTTTGAGATGTTACTCTATCGCCTTTACGCAATTCATCGATAGCGGCTTGCAAACCTTTTTCGGTAACGCTTTGATCTTTTAGCATTTGTGCTATTTTACTGTGCGATTTAAAAATAGCCAGTATTAAATGCTCGACAGATACATAATCGTCGTTCATTTTTTTTGCTATAATGGCAGCCTCATTAAGTGTTTTGTTAGCTTCACGAGATAACATAAGTTCGCTTCCGGTTACTTTAGAGAAGCTTTCAATTTGTTTGTTTAAAGCCTGTTCGAGTATGGAAATATTGACATTCAATTTTTTTAAAATGAATGGAAGTACGTTTTCATCAACTTCAAAAATACCTTTAAAAAGGTGTTCATTTTCAATTTGCTGATTGCCATTACCCTGAGCAATTTGTTGTGCTTGCTGAATGGCTTCTTGCGATTTTATTGTATAATTATTTAAGTTCATATATATAGAGATTTTTTATTTCCGCCTAGACAGAAATATGATTATTATATTAGTTTTACAAAATGTATAGGTCAATAATCTTACCAACACTATTTGGAGGACAAAATGTCTGTTTAAATCAGTGATAACGTGACTCTTAGTCAGTTTGTAAGATTTCGAAACTATTCCGACTTATTTAATTAAAATACAAAATATGGGATTATTTAACAAGTTATTTAGTGGTTCATCTGAAGAAAAAGTAGAAAAGATATTGCCTTGGATAGCGCTAAATGATATAAAACAATTGGATGAAATTTTAGTGAAATCTAAAACCAAAACACAGCTAATATTTAAGCACTCCACCCGTTGTGGCATTAGCCGTATGGTGATGAATCAATTTGTAGGAAATTATAATTTTAATGAAGAACAATTAGATTTATATTATTTAGATTTATTGAATTACCGCGACGTTTCAAACGAAGTAGGATATAAATTTCAAGTTATGCATGAATCACCACAATTATTAGTATTAAAAAATGGGGTAGTGGTTGCACATGCAAATCATGGCGCTATAAATGATATAGATTTAAATCGATTTATTTAAAAGCATAAAAAACTCCCAAATTATTGGGAGTTTTTATTTCAAGTTAAAAAATTTATAACAGCATATTATTTTACTGTTTCAATTAAACGGGCCAGGTATGAAAACTTCATATCTCTTGTTTTAAGACCATCCATCATAGCTTTTTGCTGAGCCGGAGTAGGTTGACCAGCGTCATATGGTTTAAGAAATTGCTTCATATTTTCGAACATATTAACAGTAATGTGCGACGCGTAAGTGTCACTACCGTATGGCACCACGAAACGCGCTAAACCCCAAGAACCCTTAGCACCAGCATTTACCATTTTTTGATGTGTTGGCATGAATACTTGGGTTTCTACTTTTTCGTAAGCTTCGTAATTATTCATATCTACCTTCATGAAATCCATAGTAGCAACCGTTCCAACATTCATTTTAAAATCGCCGGTTGTGGTAGCTATTAGTTCCATATATATTCTAACCGCTAAATCTCTTGTTTTTGAGGCTTCATTCATTTTTTCATTTATTGCTTCTTCAGACATGTTTGGGTAGGCTTCTTTTGCACGTTGCCACAAATTTGAGTCTTCAAACATTTTTTCTGCATTATTGTAAAGGGTTGCTGTGGCAAATTGATAACCTTGATCTTCTCCTCCTGGTAATAATTGCCATAAATCCCATCCAATAATGTCTCCCGCAGCCACTCTTTTTTCATGAATTTTTTTCCAGAACTGTTCGGTTTCAGAATACGCTACCTCTTGTTCGTTGTCTACTTTCATCATTTCAAAAACAATGAATAATTTCTCTTGCGCCACTAATGGCATGCCTAACAATACTGTTAATACAATAATTAATAATTTTTTCATAATAAATTAGTTTGGTTAATGATTAGTTAGTACCAATGCATACGCCATGGAAATATCATAGAAATGAGGAGCCGAACTAATAAATATTTTTTTGGGAGAAGTTTAATTTAAATAAATGTACAACAAATTTACTTATGTTGTTGATTTAAAGTGAATAAGAGAAACAAAATAACAAAAAATCAAAACCATGTTGAAAGTTTTTTATATTTGAAATTCGCTTTTGGCTTGAAATTTTACAGTATTAATTAGTTTGAACTTATGTCGGAGTATTTATTTGTTTATGGCACGTTACTAAAAGATTTTGACGGTTATATGTCTAAATTTTTAAAAAGGAATTCTGAGTTTGTAGGAACAGGCTATTTTAATGGGAGACTCTACCAGATTTCGTGGTATCCGGGAGCTGTTTTAAGTGATTTACCATCGGAAAAAGTGTTTGGACATCTTTTTAAAATACATAATGAACAAAAGACCTTTCAAATTTTAGACAATTACGAAGGTATTGGCGAATCTGCTGAACACCCCAATGAATATAAAAGAGAATTGATCCAAGCTTATTTAGGCTCTAAAGTCACAATTAATACATGGGTATATGTTTATAATCTTCCCACAACTCATTTAAAATTAATTACTTCAGGTAATTATTTAAGGCAATAAGCTTTATCTTTATAGGGCTATCGGCATATTGTATTAAATCCGAAGCGCTAAGTTTTATTTAAAGACGAAGGTTATGACTAAGAAAACTTTTGGAACTTTCTCAGGCGTATTTACGCCGACTACTTTAACAATACTTGGAGTTATAATGTATATACGCCAGCCATGGGTGGTTGGTAATGCAGGCGTCATTGGTGCATTAGCAATTGTTTTATTATCGGTTGCTATCACGCTCGCAACGGCTCTTAGCTTATCGTCAATAACCACGAACATACGTATTGGCAGTGGTGGTGCATTTAGCTTAATTTCACAATCTTTAGGTTTAGAAATTGGAGGCGCCATCGGTATTCCTTTTTATTTTGCTCAGGCAATTGCAGTGGCGATGTATATTTTTGGATTTCGCGAAGGGCTACAAATTCTTGTTCCGCTTATAAATCCTTTAATTCTGGATTTGGCAATTTTTGGGCTCGTTATGGCAATAGCCTTTGTTAGTACCAGTTTTGCTTTCAAAATTCAATATGTTATTTTAGGAATCATTGTTTTGTCATTAGTTTCTATATATGGTTCTTTATTTGTAAATGATTTGAATTATAATATTGAATGGTTTGGTAAATATCCGGGATCTATAGAAAATAATTTTAAAGGTTCGTCATTTTGGATAGTCTTCGCCGTGTTTTTCCCTGCGGTTACGGGGGTTATGGCTGGGGCTAATATGTCTGGCGACCTCACCAATCCTAGAAAAAGTATTCCTGTTGGTACTATATCATCCGTAATTATAACAACCATTATTTATGTTAGTTTAATATTTGTTGCCGCAGTTATAGCCACTCCCGATGAACTAGCAAAAAATTATAATGTTTTTATTGATAAATCTCTATATGGACCCATTGTACTTGCGGGTCTTTTAGGAGCAACCTTATCTTCGGCACTTGGTTCTTTTGTTGGAGCTCCTAGAATATTATTAGCATTGGGTGAAAAAAACATTTTACCAAAAAGTAAAGAACTAGCGAAGACTTCAAAAAAAGGTGAACCTGTTAATGCCATGATAATTACGGCTGTAATTGTGCTTTTTGGTATTTCGTTACGAAATTTAAACACGATTGCGCCATTGCTTACCATGTTCTTTATGATAACCTATGCCATGGTAAATGTGGTTGCCCTTGTGGAGCAAACACTCGGTTTGCCAAGTTACAGACCAACATTAAAAATACCTATCATTGTTCCTGCTATTGGTGCGTTTGGTTCTATTGCTATAATGTTTGTTATGAATGTAATTGTGGCGTTATTTTCGTTGATTTTTATCATTTTATTCTATGTATACCTGGTAAAAATGAATATAAAATCGGCAGCAGGCGACTCAAGAAGTGGACTTTTTACCGCGTTAGCAGAATGGGCCACAAAAAAGACAAATAGCCTGAGGCAAGAGCGTGAGGTTAGATCATGGCGACCAGATTTGTTATTTCCGGTTATGATGCCCAAAGAACTTCGCAGTTCTTTTAAACTGATACATTCTATTATCTATCCAAAAGGTTCGGCTAAGATTTTATCTCTGAGACATCAAAATAAAACAGAACAAAAAAACATGGAAGCCTTTCTTAATAATGCTGTCGCTAAATTTAAAGAAAGTGATTTGTCTGTGTCGTATACTGTTATTGATAATAACGATTTTAATACTACAGTAAATGTTAGTATGCAGTCCCTTAACGCGGCCTTTTTTAAACCGAATATCATTTTTGCCAGTATTGATACTGCAACTTCAAATTTTGAGTATTATAATAAACTTATAATCGATACGAAAGCAAATAATTTCGGAATGATTATTTACATTCCTTATTCTACTGCAAGTCTGGCTATTGAAAAAAGTATTAATTTATGGATGACAAAAATTCCTGTAGATTGGAAAGAAACGTTTAGTGTGCATAACAATAATTTATCGACTTTAATTTCTTTGTTAATTTGTAGAAATTGGAAAGGCATCATCGATGTTCATATTTTGAATAATAATCCAGAATTAGTTTTTACAGAAACCGATATTGAAGATTTACATACCATGGTACGCTTTCCTAAAAAAACCGATATTAAAATAAAACAAGGTAACTTGATAGAAAATGTGGCCAAGGAACGTAATACAGATATAAATATTTTTAGCATTGAACCGGGCATGACCATCGAGGAAATGGTGAATATTGTGAATCAATCCAGAATATCTGCTGTATTTTGTGCTGATTCCGATTTTGAAAATGTTTTAGTATAAAAATGAAATAAATCTTTTACATAAAGTTTTGTATCTTGAAATATTATTAAAACAAGAAATTCATATGAAAAAAATACTCTTGAAAAGTTTATTGTTGTTGATGCTGTTAGCATGTAAAAAAGAAGTTAAAAACGATACAAAACATATAAGTGATGATTTTGCTGAATTGTTAACTAATTACAACGAGGAAGGTTATCTTTTGAATCCTATAAGTGCTACTAAAGCGGGCGATAATCGTTTTAACGATCAATTTCCGAATTTTTTATCTGAAGATTATAAAATCAAAAAGATAGCATATTAAAAAAATATAAAGAAGCTTTAAATCAGTTTAATGATTCATTGTTAACTGAAACTGAGAAAATGAGTAAAGCGGTATTAAATTGGGACTGCGATATCAATCTAGAAACCTTATCTTTTCTAAAAGACTTAATGCCAATTGATCAAATGTGGTCTAAAAACCTAGATTTTAATCAATTTGCAAATGGTACCAATGCACAACCTTTTAAAACGGTTGAAGATTATAACAATTGGTTAAAACGTGTTGATTCTTATTTAATTTGGTTGTCAACAGCCAAAGATAACATGAAAACAGGCATGACTGAAAGGTATGTGTTACCTAAGTCTCTTATTTTAAAAGTGATTCCACAGTTTGAAGGATTAGTAACAGGAACAGTTCAAGAAAATTTATATTATGCACCTATTTTAAATATGCCCAAAACTTTTACGTCCGATGAACAAAAAGAGTTGATTGCGGCCTATGCCAAAATGGTAACCCATAAAATAATACCAGAACATAAGGCTATGGTTGATTTTTTAACAAACGAGTATTTACCTGCAGGAAGAGCATCAAGCGGCATTGATGGAACACCACTAGGAGCGACTTATTATAATCATCAAATAAAATTGTACACAACAACGACTATGACTGCTGACGAAATACATCAATTAGGGTTA
>Ga0102812_10000302_pt1 | contig 36759 bp, 41 predicted proteins | sample ColrivemetaGS713_FD_79334 | JGI IMG/M metagenome (GOLD analysis project Ga0102812, IMG submission 79334) | Estuarine microbial communities from the Columbia River estuary - Flood tide ETM metaG S.713 | ecosystem: Environmental > Aquatic > Marine > Intertidal zone > Estuary | place: USA...
AACAGCGCGGCGGTCTTGCCCCGAACAACCTTAAGATAGGTGTCTTCGCTGGTCGACAGATCGCGGGCCGCGGTCAGTTGCAGCACCTCGCCTTCGGCGATCGTGGCAGAGGCATTGGCGAGGATACCCAAGACCCGCATCGACCCTGTTTCAGTCATCAACTGAAACGACCGCGCAAAGAGATAATCGCCCACCAGAACGCTTGATGTATTGTCCCACAGCAAATTTGCGGTCGGGCGGCCACGGCGCTGTTCGCTTTCATCAACTACGTCGTCATGTAGCAAAGTCGCGGTGTGGATAAATTCGACCGTTGCCGCCAGATGGATGTGATAAGGGCCGTCATAGCCGCACAGCCGCGCCGCCGCGAGCGTGAGCATCGGGCGCAGGCGTTTGCCGCCTGCCTCGATCAGATGGGCTGTAACCTCGGGGATGCGCGGCGCATGTTCCGATGACATGCGGTCGCGGATCATTGCATTCACGGCCTGAAGATCCGGCGCGAGTGTTTCGGCCAGCCGTTCATGCGGTTTTGTTGCAGCGTGATCGAGGCTCATGCGGACTTGCTCCATCCGGTGTTGGACAAAGGGCCAGATCGGTCTTAGGTCTGGGTCATGAAAGAACTTTTGCGCAGCAACGACCCCACTGTGATCGCCTTTGCCAAGGCCCTTCTGGACGGCGAGGGTATAGACTGGTTTGAACTGGACGTAAACATGAGCATCCTCGAAGGAAGCGTTGGCATTTTGCCGCGCAGGCTCATGGTTCGACAGGCGGACCTGTTTCTGGCCGAAGCCGCGATGCGAGACAATAAGGTGGATCTGGGCCGGTGACGGACGCGGTGACACGCGATGATTTTCTAGGCGGCAAGTTGCGGCTTTTGCAGCCCGTCAAAGGCTATCGCGCCGGGGTCGACCCCGTTTTATTGGCCGCCTCGGTCGAGGCTGTGCCGGGTCAAGAAATCCTTGAACTCGGGTGCGGGGTCGGGGCGGCGCTGTTCTGTTTGGGGCGTCGCGTTTCGGGCCTACGGCTGACAGGGGTAGAGCTGCAGCCGCTTTACGCCGATCTGGCCCGCCAAAACGCGGCGGAAAACGGGATTCCTGCCGAGATTCACACCGCCGACCTGCGGGCGCTGCCAGATGACATCCGGTTGCGATCTTTTGACCATGTGTTGATGAACCCCCCCTATCTGCGTCGCCAAACCGGGACAACAGCCGCCGACCCTGGTCGCGATACCGCCTTTGCCGGAGCGACGGATCTGTCCGATTGGGTGGCGATCGGGGCAAAACGGGTCCGCCCCAAAGGGTGGCTTACTGTCATTCAAAAAATCGACCGGATGCCAGAGGTTCTGACCGCACTTGCCAGCCATGCACCGCACTTTGGGTCGGTTGCCCTTTTGCCGATTGCCGGGCGGCAAAACCGCGCACCCAATCTGTTTTTGCTGCAAGCGCGAAATGGCGGACGGGCGCCGTTCCATTTGTCCCCGACCCTGACCCTGCACGAAAGCCCCGAACATCCCGGGGACATCGACGATTATCAGCCCGAAGTCGGCGAAATCCTTCGAAATGCTGCTTGTTTAAGCATCCGCCGTTAACGGATCGGCAAAGTTTGTCTTCCAAATCTGGTTTCACGCCTTTGTGCTGCCGCGCGGCGTGACAGATTTGTAAAACTGTGGTGGACTGAACCCATCACAAACCCAAAGAGGAGGACGACCATGGCCCTGAGTTCGCATCTTGAGGAACTGAGGAAGAAGCACCAGTCGCTGTCGGACGCGGTTGAAGCCGCCCAGCGTGCACCTGCTTCGGACGACCTCGAAATTGCCCGTCTCAAGAAGCAAAAGCTGATGCTCAAAGAGGAAATCACCCGGCTTTCGGCGCATTAAATTTCAAAGATACCTGATGAACATTTGCTCTGGCCGTCCGGCCAGAGCATTTCTTTTGGGGCTATCGTGTTTTGGCGAACGCTTTTGCGTCTTGATAGATTTCTTCCAAACGACCAGTCCTTAGCCCAACAGCTGCCGCAACCTGATATAAATGCCCAGGGTTCGCGTTGAGTTCGTTAATCAGTGGGCCCTGATCGGTCAGAAAGATATCCGCGCCGATAATACCATGCGCCGGGAACAGTTCATGGGCCCTTACGGCCAAGTCTACGGCAGCGTCCCAGTTCGGCAAAGTCATCCCCAACAAGGGTTCATCTGGATTTTGCCAATGCGTCAAGTCGGGCTTGTGAGGTTCCCGATAGGGCCGAATGCGGACGACCTGACCATTGGCGCAATCAACATTTGCCCAGGCTCTAACGGTGCGCGAAGCGCCATCATGCATCGCACCTTTGCTGGGAAACTTTAGCACTGCATAAAACGGCACAACGCCTTTTGATGTTCGTATCGTGACCAACCGCAAACCCGGTATCACCGCCCCTGCGTGGCGCTGAAGTTCCGGTCCGGCGCGGTGGCGGCGCTGAAATATATAGCCACCCGCATAGGACCCGAAAATATCGGAAATCAACGTATCGACACCCACAACTTCACCATCTGTCAGTGTCACAATGCCGTCGGGAACCGACAGATGTTCAATCCCGATGACCCCCGCCGCCAAAGATAGGTTCCGTGGCTTTCCAAATATTGGCGTTGTCGCGTGTGTTTCCAGAAAGCGTCGCAAGTCTGCGGGCGTTTCGATTTTTTCGCAGTAGTCGGGTCGATCACCCGGCCCAATCTGGGCAAGTGTTCGCACGGCATTGATCCCGTGTTTGGCCAACAAAATCTCCGTCGCGATCTTGTCGCTGATCAGCGCGTCCTGATCTGGCAGCTTTCTCGACTTCAACGCAGCGTTATAACGGGTCCGCGCATTTCCTGTAAGGAACCCCTCTCCCATTCGTTTCGCGACGGGGCGGAGCCAGAAACCATAGGTGTAGTAATCGTCGATCGTGAACCCACGGCGGCGGATCAGGTTCCAAAGGATCTGGCGCAACTGCCCCCATGGGCCCGGCCCACCATTGCCCGCAGCACGGGTCATAAGCCCAAGGAAATCCATCTTTTCTGCTTCGGTGGCACTTTCGAGTAGGCTCATTTCCTCGCTCCTGCATAGCTTGCCAGCAAGGCGCCGAGCGTGATCAAAACAGTCGCTCCCGCCAAATAAACGGTGGACTGCGCCATTCCTGCAAGGACTAGGACAAAGGTTGAAAGCACGGGGGCCGCATAGGAGGCCACGCCGAGCAACTGAATGTCTCCGCGCTTGACCCCGACGTCCCACACAAAAAACGCGAGCCCAACCGGCCCCAATCCCAGACCAATCACAGCGCCCCAGCCGATCAAGCCGACGGGCCAGACCGTCGTTTCCCAGATCAAATGTGCTGGCACAGAAAGAATTGCGGTCGCGATACAGAAAACCGTCACACTGGCTGCTGGCACCGCCCCGAAACGCCGCGACACGACCGAATAGCTGGACCATGTGAACGCGCAAAGAAACGCAAGGCCATAGCCCGCCATATATTCAGACGAAAACCCGTGGCCACCCGAAGCGACGATCAGACCAGCACCGGCAAATCCCAGCAGTCCGCCGATTATGTGCAGCAGCGATAGCCTTTCCCCCGGCAAGAGGCCCGACAGAAGGACGATCAACAGGGGCCAAAGATAGGCAATCAGGCTCGCCTCGGCGGCGGGTGCCAGCCTTAGCGCACTGAAATACAGGAAATGATAGCCAAATAGCCCCAGCGTGCCGAAAGCATAGACCTTTAACGGCACCTTTCGTAACTGCCCCAGCCCCCCGCTGGCCATGGTCCAGACCAGACCGACCACACCGCCGATCGCGAAACAGAGCGCGTTCAACAGAAACGGCGGCACAGGGTCAGAACCCACGGTCAGGAACGCAAGCAATGCCCACAGCAGCACAGCGCCGAACCCGACAGTCGTTGCCGATTTCATGGAAAGTCGTATTGAAAGGTTCCCCAAGGTTCAGACACCGACCTGTTGTTGTGCGGCATGTGCCAACCGCTTTGCTGTCATGAACCTGGAATACATCGGTTCTGAATAGACACCAGTCATCGTGACACCCTGAAGTGACGACAGATAGGGATTCAGATTTGCTTCGGAAATGATCGGGCCATCCGTTGTGATGGCGATGTCAAAGCCGATCATTGCAAGGGTTGGGAAATTCCGATGCACATTCTGGCAAAGGCTGACCGTTTCTTTATGGAATGGGATTTCCATTCCGACGAATTCGGCCTCGGGATTGTTCCAGTGCCGCCGTGGCCTCATGGCACCGCGATGGACAACAGCGATGGATTCGACAACGCCGGTTGCTGGATTTACGTTGGTATGTCCCCGGTGATTGCGTGACTGATTGTCATGCATCGCCGTAGCCGATGGGAGCCGTTGGGAAAAGAACAACACTTCTGGACCAGTTTCTGCCCAAAGCGTAATGATACGGGACGTGGCCGTTGCCTGCCCGAAATGGGGTTTCAGCGCAGGATGATTGAACATATGCCGCTGCAAAAGATATCCATCGGCCCAGTCCGAAACAATCGGTCCAATGATGTCTTCGACAGAAACTGTCACACCGTTACCAAGCAAAATCGATTGTCCGTCCTCGGCCAATGATTTCATCGAAACCGCACCAAAGGAATGCGACGATGCAATCGGCTTGCCAAAAAGGGGATAATTCGATGCGTCCCTTAAAAAACTCTCGACCTCTGCCTTGGACGATAACCAGTTAAAGCCGTCCTCTGGCTGTTCGGCGGCGTAGACGGCCAAGGTCTCGGCAACGGGAAACCCCTTCGAGCGCGCCCATTTTTCGAATTTGAGCTTGTCCAAAAACAAGGGCTCGAATTCCTGATAGGCCGCGCCGGAAAGAGAGGTCGAGAAAGACAGATTGTCGTTCTCGGGCAAAAAGGTTTCGGTGACCTGCTTCCAGACAGCGGGTCTGAACATGCCATAATCGTAGTATTCACTGGGGGTGAATTTGCGTTTGCGTAAGGACAGGCGAAAGATTTGCCATGCTTGCCGAAATGCCCCCGGCCCGCCATCCGCGATCGCGTTTTGCACCATTCGCGCCGCATCAAATTTGCGGGCGTTCTTGGATGTGTCGAGAACACTCATACCGGTCCCCCAAAAGAGTCGTGATTGAAAAAACAAAGGCGGGGCCATCCCCCCGCCTTTGCCACGCTATCAAGGATTATCAGCCCTTCAAGCCATTTTCGTTAGACGAAGAACTGGCCGCCGTTTGCGCTAATGGTGGAACCGGTAATGAAACCAGCGTCGTCGGACGCAAGGAACGCCACGATGCGCGCGATTTCTTCGGGTTCGCCCAGACGCCCCACGGGGATCTGCGGAATGATGCGTTCGTTCAGCACCTTTTCGTCGATGGCGCGGACCATTTCGGTGCCGATATAGCCCGGGCAGATCGCGTTCACGGTGATGCCGGCGCGTGCGCCTTCCTGCGCCAGCGCCTTGGTCATGCCCAGATCGCCTGCCTTGGCCGCCGAATAGTTTGCCTGCCCCGCCTGACCTTTCTGACCATTGATCGACGAGATGTTGATCACGCGGCCAAATTTGCGGTCCCGCATTCCCGACCACAGCGGATGGGTCATGTTGAAGACGCCAGAGAGGTTGGTGTCGATAACCTCCTTCCACTGCTGCGGGGTCATCTTGTGGAACATCGCATCGCGGGTGATGCCTGCGTTGTTCACGAGGATGTCTACGGGGCCCAGATCGGCCTCGACCTGTGCGATACCTGCAGAACAGGCATCATAATCAGCGACCGACCATTTGTAGGTCTTGATGCCAGTTTCAGCGGTAAAGGCCGCGGCGGCTTCAACATTGCCGGCATAGTTGGCTGCGACCGTATAGCCCGCATTTTTCAGGGCGATTGAAATTGCGGCGCCAATGCCGCGGGAACCGCCAGTAACGAGTGCAACGCGGGCCATAGGATTCTCCTTCAGAATGACTTTTGCGTAATGTTGTTATACGATAGGATTTCCGCGCGCAATATTATTGCGCGCGGAAACTTTGTCGCAGTTAGGGGCGTTCAACGCAAAGCGCAACACCCATGCCACCGCCGATGCACAGCGTCGCAAGGCCGCGCTTGGCGCCCCGGCGCTTCATTTCGAACAGCAGGGTGTTCAGGATCCGTGCACCCGACGCACCGATCGGGTGACCGATAGCAATCGCGCCGCCGTTCACGTTCACGATCGCTGGGTCCCAACCCATGTCCTTGTTCACAGCACAGGCCTGTGCTGCAAAGGCTTCGTTTGCTTCGACGAGATCGAGGTCGGACACTTTCCAGCCTGCTTTTTCCAGCGCCTTGCGCGATGCCATGACCGGACCGACACCCATGATCGATGGATCAAGCCCCGCGGTCGCATAGGAGGCAATGCGGGCCAGCGGTTCGATCCCGCGGCGTTCTGCTTCGTCTGTACTCATCAGCAGGGTCGCGGCGGCACCGTCGTTCAGGCCGCTCGCGTTGGCAGCGGTGACCGAACCGTCCTTGGTGAAGGCAGGGCGCAGCTTGGCGACAGCCTCGAGCGTGGTGCCAGCTTTGATGTATTCGTCGGCGTCGACGGTGATGTCGCCTTTACGGGTCTTGACGATAAAGGGCATGATTTCGTCGATGAACTTGCCCGCCGCGCGGGCGGCCTCGGCCTTGTTCTGGCTGGCGACGGCGAATTCGTCCTGCATGTCGCGGCTGATCTGCCACTGGTTGGCGACGTTTTCAGCGGTCTGACCCATGTGGTAGCCGTTGAAGGCATCCCAAAGGCCGTCACGGATCATCGTGTCGATATAGGACATATCGCCCATTTTGACGCCAGCGCGCAGATGAGCGGCATGGGGCGAGAGGGTCATGTTTTCCTGTCCGCCAGCGGCCACAATCTTGGCGTCGCCCAATTGGATGTGCTGGGCGCCCAGCGCAACGGCGCGCAGACCCGAACCGCAGACCTGATTGATCGACCATGCCGACGATTCAATCGGAAGGCCTGCATTGATATGGGCCTGACGGGCGGGGTTCTGGCCTTGTGCGGCTGTCAGAACCTGACCGAGGATGGTTTCGCTGACTTCGGCTTTCTCGATGCCGGCGCGGGCGACGACCTCGGCCAGAACAGCGGCACCCAGATCGTGCGCCGGGGTATTTGCAAACGATCCGCCAAAGCTGCCGACGGCAGTCCGTGCAGCCGAAGCGATTACAACATTGGTCATTTGGGGACTCCTCTCCTATGCGGTCCAATCCGCAGCCAGAGAGACGACAAACGGGCCCCTCCACCCGCAGTTGCCTTCGTCTTAGGGGGTCGCGATCAATCCGGCAACGATTATGATGCTGCAAAGCAGCAAAAATAGCGGGAATGCACGGATTGCATAACTGCAGGTCTGCGGGACCGGTCTGTTGCTGTCAAAAGCCGAACTTGGGAACGCCGAACAGATACCCCTGCAAGCAATCAATACCCATCGCATGCAAGATCTGCGCCTCGGCCGTGGTTTCCACACCTTCGGCGACGGCGAACATTTCCAACTGACGGGCAACGGTAATCAGGGCGGCCGCCATCACCTGATTGTCGGGGCTGGCATTGATGTCACGCACAAAACACCGGTCGATCTTGACTAGATCGAACATGAAATCCTTGAGGTGACGAAAGGCGGTCATGCCCGACCCGAAATCATCCAGCGCAAAAGACACGCCAAGCGGCTGCACCTCGGCCATGAACCGGATCAATACCTCATGTAGTTGCATGGCGGAGCTTTCGCTGATCTCAAGGATCAAACGCGCACCGAGTTCGGGCGATTTGCCCAGCCCCGATTGCAGCGTCCGCCGCCATTTGCCATCGGCCATCGACCGCGCGGACATGTTGATGGACAGGCGCAGGTTCGGGTTTCGGCGCAAGGTTTCGATACCCAACCGCAAAGAGGCGCAGTCGATTTCACGCCCCAGTTCGGTTTCTTCGATCTGCCCCATGAATTGAGTGGCCGGTATGACCCGTCCCGCGTCGGCGTGGACCCGCACCAGACCTTCGTAAAAGGCGACGCGGGTGGTGTCGGCCGCAGCCACAATCGGTTGGAACGCGAGCTTGGCATTCCCGTGATCCAGCGATTGTCGGACTATATTTAGAATATCGCGATCCCGCGACTGCATCGCCGCCTCAAGCGGGTCCTTGGGCGTGCCATCGTCAAAGGCAGAAAGGGGTGCAAAGTCCGAAATGCTCATACCATATATCCCAAGGCGCAGGACCCTTATGCCTGACCAAGACTAACCGCGGGTAAAGGGTTACAGTTTTGCAAGAATTGGATAGATTTCCCCGAATTCACAGGCGAGGGCATGATGGAACGCTGCGGCTGGGCTGGGCCCGAACAGATCTATCGCGATTATCACGACACCGAATGGGGCGTGCCCGAATATGACAGTCGCGCATTGTGGGAAAAGCTGATCCTGGACGGGTTTCAGGCGGGATTGTCTTGGATAACCATCCTCAAAAAGCGTGAAAATTTCCGCGCCGCGTTCGAAGGATTCGAACCAGCCGTCATCGCGAATTGGGGCCCGGACAAGGTCGAGGCCCAGCTTGCCGATCCCGGCATCATCCGGCACCGCGGCAAGATCGAGGCGACCATCACAAACGCCCGCGCTTATCTGGATATTCCGGACTTTTCCGCCTTTTGCTGGGATCATGTTGGCGGCGCGCCGATCCTGAACAGCCCCGCGGCGATGGCGGATGTTCCTGCCCAGACGGACCTATCCGTGCAGTTTTCAAAGAACCTCAAAAAAGCGGGGTTCAAATTCTGTGGGCCGACGATTGTCTATGCTTGGATGCAGGCCACTGGTATGGTTAATGACCACCTGAAAACCTGTCATAGGCACGGGAAATAGTTACCAACGGGTCAGCGCGGCCTCGTCTTCGTCCCGGGCGGCAACCCAATCGGCACCATCGGCGGTCACTTCCTTTTTCCAGAAAGGCGCGCGGGACTTCAGGTAATCCATCAGGAATTCGGCGGCGGCAAAGGCTTCGGCGCGGTGGCGGCTGGCGGTGCAGACCATCATGATCTGGTCCCCCGCCGCCAATTTTCCATACCGGTGGATCACATGCGCATCGGCCAGCGACCAACGGGTCATTGCTTCGGCCACGATAGCCGAGATCGCTTTTTCGGTCATTCCGGGATAATGTTCGATCTCCATCCCCGACAACCCGCCCGCCACATCGCGGACGACGCCAGTAAAGGTCACGATGGCCCCAGCACCCGCGACCCGCGCGGTGAAAGCGTTCAATTCGGCCCCGGCATCAAAGGCTTGGGTCTGGACAGAAACGGACATCAGCCCCCCGTCATCGGCGGGAAAAACGCCACTTCGCGGGCACCCGACAAAGGCGCCGAAAAATCGGTCAATTCCTGATCGACGGCCACACGCAGCGCGCGCAGATCGGAAAACGCCAGCGCATAGCGGTCTTCGCGTGCGCGCAGTTCATCCACCAGATCGGCGACTGTTGCGGCATTGGTTTCCACCTGTTCGCGGGGCAGCCCGATACGTTCGCGCACCCATGCGAAATAGAGAACCTCGACCATCAGTTTTCCTTTAGATAGGGCAACGCTTTGCGGAAATAATCCCACCCTGTGATCAAGGTAAGCGCCGCTGCAATCCACAAAAGCGTGATACCAGCACCCGTTGCCCAACCCGCAGCCCCTTCGGACAATCGGGCGAGCCCGCCAACCGTCGGCCCACGCCCCCGTTCCAGAAAGTCGAGGCCGGTTCCCAGAAAGAGTATCGCGATCGCGACCATCTGGGCGGTCGTCTTCCATTTGGCCAGTTTGGTTACCGCAAGTAGCTTGGCCGTGGCCCCAAGATATTCCCGCAGGCCGGACACGAAGACCTCACGAAACATGATCAACGTGGCGGGCAATAGAATCCACGGGTTCATCCCCGAAAATCCGGTAATGACCAAAAGCGCGATTACAACCATCGCCTTGTCGGCGATCGGGTCCAACATCGCACCGAATTTTGATTCCTGTTTCCACAAACGGGCGAGGTAGCCATCAAAAAAGTCGGTGACCGCGGCCCCGACAAAAAGGGTCAGCGCGAACCAATCCGCCAAAGGACGTTTGAAATAAAGGAACATGATTGCGACGCCAGGTGCCGCAAGAAGCCGCAGGACCGTCAGAATATTTGGCAGTGTCCAATTCATTGCTTTGTCCTAATTCTTAAACTTGCGAACAGCCATAGCACATTTCGACACAGCAGCAGTCACCCTTTGGCATGAAAGTACGCATAAATTGTATCAGCCATACTATCCGAAATTCCATCCACCGCTTTAAGATCGGATAGGTTTGCGCGGCTGACTGCCTTGGCGCTGCCAAAATGCGCAAGAAGCGCCCGCTTGCGCCCTGCCCCGACCCCCGGAATGTCGTCCAGCGGCGTTGCCCCAATTGCTTTGGACCGCTTCGCGCGGTGGGTCCCGATGACAAACCTATGCGCTTCGTCGCGCATCCGTTGGACAAAATACAAAACCGGATCATTCCGCTGGAGAGCGAAGGGAGGCTGACCGATCCGGTGGAATTCCTCTTTCCCATGGTCGCGATCCACGCCCTTGGCCACACCGATCATCGCCACGTCATCCACGCCGAGTTCTGACAGGATTTCATGAACGGCGCTCACCTGCCCTGCCCCGCCGTCGATCAGCAATAGATCGGGCCAGGTGCCGCTCGTGCGGTCGGGGTCTTCTTTCAGCAGACGTTCAAAGCGGCGGGTCATGACCTCTTTCATCATGCCAAAGTCGTCCGAGTTCGCCCCCGCCTCGGATTTGATATTGAACTTGCGGTATTGGCTTTTGAGGAACCCTTCGGGACCCGCGACGATCATCGCGCCAACGGCATGTGCACCTTGGATATGGCTGTTGTCATAGACCTCGACCCGCTGCGGCGGCGCGTCCAGATCAAACGCTTCGGCAAGCCCGCGCAGCAATTTTCCTTGGGTCGCGGATTCGGACATCCGCCGTGCAAGGCTTTCTTTGGCGTTGCGCTGCGCGCCAGAAACCAGTTCGGCCTTTTCGCCGCGTTGCGGGACCTGAATTTCAACCTTGCGGCCCGCCTTTTCCGCAAGCGCCTGCGACATCAGGTCTTCGTTGTCCAAACCATGAGACAACAGCAACATCCGGGGCGGTTCGCGGTCGGAATAGAATTGCCCGACAAAGGCCTCCATCACCTCGGACAGGTCCTCGTCGCCGCTGATCCGCGGATAATAGTCGTGGTTGCCCCAGTTCTGGTTCGCACGAATGAAAAAGACCTGCACACAGGCCTGCCCGCCTTCGATATGGAGCGCGATGACATCCGCCTCTGGCACGCCCCGCGGATTGATGCCTTGGGCGGTTTGCACCTGCGTCAATGCCTTGATCCTATCGCGCAAGGCTGCGGCGCGTTCATATTCCATTGCCTCAGCGGCCTCGGTCATCTGGGCGGCAAGGGCCTCTTGGATCGCGGTGGTCTTGCCTGCCAGAAACTGGGCGGCATCGCTAACGCTTTTGGCATAGTCCGACTCTGAAATCAGACCGACACAAGGGGCCGAACAACGTTTGATCTGGTACAGCAGACAGGGGCGCGTGCGGGTTTCGAACTGGCTGTCCGAACAATTCCGCAGCAAGAACACCTTTTGCAATTGGTTGAGCGTGCGGTTGACGGCACCCGCCCCAGCAAAGGGACCGAAATAATCGCCCTTTTCCTTTTTCGCGCCCCGATGCTTTTTGATCTGCGGGAATGCGTGTTCACGGCTGACGAGGATATTGGGAAAGCTTTTGTCGTCGCGCAGCAGGACGTTATATTTCGGCTTGAGCTGCTTGATCAGGTTCTGTTCCAGCAACAGCGCTTCGGTTTCGGTGCGCGTGGTCAGGAACATCATGCTGCTGGTTTCGGAAATCATCCGCGCGATGCGTGGCGAATGATCGCCCGGGCGCGAATAATTCGACACCCGCGCCTTTAGGTTTCGGGCCTTGCCGACATACAGAACCCTGCTTTCATGATCGAGCATCCGATAGACACCCGGCGAGCCGTCCAAAGTTCGCAGATAGCCAGCAATCCGCGCGTAACCAGTCGCATCGGCATCGGTGGTTTCTGTGGTCGGTTCGTTCATATTCACGGGTCCGTGATTCTTGCTGCGCGCTGCCATGATACCCACTGCCCCGCAAGAGGAAAGGCATCCACGGTTTCTGTGGATAACTCGGTGGGCAAATTCAAAGGACCGCGCATTTTTTGTGTATTTTCGGGGGGTTCAGTGAGTTGCCTATTTTTTAGGCAATTTTCTAACCAATTGATTTCATTGAAAAGAATTTTGCGCAAGCCTGCAAGATCTTGAAATTCCTAGGAATTGTTACCGAAACGTTACAATTTGCCGCGCCGGTGCACAACTATCCTTTAGCCTATTCCAAGCCGACCACGTCAGGTGTCTTCCACCCCAAGTGTTGTCCACCATCGGTGCAGATCAACTGGCCCGTGACCGACGGCGCATCCAAGAAATATCCAAGCGCCGCAACGATATCGCTCGGGTTCGATCCACGGCCCAGAATTGTGTTCGACCGCTGTCGCTGAAAATGGTCCTCGGACTGTCGGTGCCCCTTCAACGTTGGCCCGGGACCAATCGCATTGACCCTGATTTTCGGGGCAAGGGATTGGGCCGCCGTTTGTGTCAGCGCCCAAAGCCCCATTTTGGCGATCGTATAGCTTGAAAACTCTGGCGTGAGCTTGCGCACGCGTTGATCCAGCATATTGACGACCAAACCCTGCGCGACAGGTTCCCCCATTTCGTCCAGCACGGCATCGGGAATGTCCCGCGCCATCGCCTGCGTCAGCACAAACGGCGCCCTGAGGTTCGATTCAAGATGTCTGTCCCAACTGGTGCGCGTCGCTGTCCCCAGATTGTCGTATTCAAAGATCGAGGCGTTGTTGATCAGGCAGGTGATGGGCCCGCCCAGCGCTGCGACCGCCGCAGGCATGAGCGCCTGCGTCTGGGCCTCGGACGTCAGATCCGCCTGAAGGGTCACGGCAAACCGACCCAAGGCCCGGATCACAGCTGCGGTTTCTTCGGCGCCTTTCGCGCTTTGGGAATAGTGCACAGCAACCTCATAGCCGCGTTCCGCAAGATAGACCGCCATGGCCTGTCCCAAACGTGCGCCCGCGCCCGTCACCAATGCCCGTTTCATTCCAAGCCCCTACAGCAAGACAACCAGATAGACGCCATATAGCGCGACAAGGCCGAGACCCCAAATCTTGCTGATATCCTGTCTGAGATAGACGAACGGGACGAGCAAAAGTGCGGCCGCAGCCATGACCCAGAAATCCAGTTTCAGGAACTGCGGATCGACCGGGATATCCCCGAAAAAGCTCGCAACGCCGATGATGCCCAAAAGGTTGAACATATTCGACCCGATGACATTGCCCAGCGCGACATCGGCCTGCCGACGGATCGCGGCCATGACGGTCGTGGCAAGTTCCGGCAACGAGGTCCCCACAGCGACGAGCGTCAGGCCAATCACCGTTTCGCTTACGCCATAGTGACGGGCGATACTGCTTGCGCCTTCGACCAGCAAATTCGCCCCCAAAGGCAGGCCCACAAGCCCGACCACCAGAAAGAAAATGATCTTGGCCCAAGGCATATCGGGGTCGGCGCCTTCGACCTCTTCCTCATCGTCGGGTGCTGCGGCACAGCTGGCCTTATGTCGTTTGACCTCGCGTGCGGCGTGCCAAAGCATTGCCGCCAGAGCGGCCAAAAGGATCACACCAGAAACCCAGGTAATCACGCCAAAAGCGCCCAGCGCGATAAACAGGGCGGTCGCCCCGATCATCTGCAAGAAACTGGCGCGGGTATCACATTCGCTGGTGTGCAGCGTCGCGATCAGCGCAGGGATCCCCAGAACCAAAAGGACATTGGCAATATTGGACCCGACCACATTCCCGATGGCAATTCCGGGCACGTCATCCAAAACCGATTGGATCGAGATCAACAATTCCGGCGCGGAGGTCCCAAAGGCCACCACCGTCAGCGACACGATCAGCGCCGGGACCCCGAGCCTTAGTGCCGAGTTGACCGCCCCTTTGACCAATGCGTCCCCTGCTAGGATCAGCAAAACCAGCCCAATGGCCGTATAAACCCAGTCCATCACTTGCGGTCTTCCTTTTCACAGGCGCAAGGGCCCTTACCGATCTTGTAGCGCCCACAGTTCGAACACTGGGCGTTCTTCAATTTGTCCTGTCCCGGAAAACGGTATTTCCCGAACATCGCCAGAACGGCCATAAAGACCATGAACAACAGAATGATTTTGAACAGCACGCTATAACCCGAAACGGGCAAAGCCCGCTCTTTCCTCGATGCTGGCAATCACATCGCCCGCGAAATGCGCGCCGAACCGCTGAAGCAACGACCGTTTGGCACCGAACCGGCGCAGCCGGACCTTGTCCCCGAACCTGTCCTTCAACACAGGCACCAGATGCCCGATGCCATCGGCCAGCCCCTGCTCAACGGCTTTGTCGCCAATCCAGACCTCGCCCGAAAATAGATCAGGGTGGTCCGACAATTTGGCCCCCCGCCGTTCCTTGATCGTGTCGATAAAGTAGCGATGCAGGTCCGACAGCCAGCCTGCCAGACGCTCCACATCCTTGGGGTCCTCGGGTTTGAACGGGTCGAGCATCGATTTCGAAGTGCCAGCGGTATGCACCCGCCGTTCGATCCCGTAACGCCCGATGAATTCATGGGCCCCAAAGCCCGAAGAAATCACCCCGATCGACCCGACGATCGACCCGCGATCGACAAAGATTTCGTCGGCAGCACAAGCGAGCCAATAGCCCCCCGAAGCGGCCACATCCTCGACAAAGGCGATGACAGGAATGTCCTTTTCCTGTGACAGGCGACGGATGCGTGCGGCGATCAGCGACGATTGCACAGGCGATCCGCCCGGGCAGTTGATTTCCAGCGCCACCGCGACCGGTTTGCCTTTGGAAAAGGCGCGGTCGATGATCGGGGCCAGCGACAGATCATCCAACCCACGGCTGGAATTTGATATCTGCCCCTGCAATCGCACCACGGCGACAACAGGACTTCGTTTCAAAAAGGGGAACAGGTTCTTCATCCCCCTCACATAGGATCGCGGATGCATCGGGGCAAGGTCATTGCCGGATGCGCCAGCCGCTTTGGAATATCCAGGCGATGAACGCGAGGCAGAGGCCCGTAAAGACCGCAATCGCCGCAAGGCTTATGGTGACCGGAACATCCGCCTGTTCAAAGAACGCCCAGCGAAAGCCGGAAATCAGGTAGTGCACCGGATTAAGCAGGGTCACCGCCTGCCAGAAAGGCGGCAACATCGACGTGGAATAAAAACTCCCCCCCAGAAACACCAAAGGCGTGATGATCAGCGCCGGAATGATCTGAAGCTGTTCGAAATTCCCCGCCCAGATGCCAATGATAAAGCCCAAAAGCGAAAAGCTGATGCAGGTCAGGATCAGGAAAGCGACCATGGCTACGGGGTGTTTGATCGTCACGTCGACAAAAAAGAATGACGTGGCAAGGATCACCGCCCCGATGATCAGGGATTTGGTCGCCGCCGCCCCGACATAGCCCAACGTGACCTCAAAGAAATTCACCGGTGCCGACAGCATTTCATAAATCGTGCCGGTAAATTTCGGCATGTATATCCCGAAAGAGGCATTGGATGTGGCCTGTGTCATGACAGACAGCATGATCAGACCGGGGACGATAAAGGCGCCATAACTGACACCTTCGACCGTATTGATCCGGCTGCCGATCGCGGCACCAAAGACCACGAAATAAAGCGAGGTCGAAATGACAGGCGATAGCAGGCTTTGGCGAAAAGTGCGGAAGAACCGCGCCATTTCCTGAAGATAGATTGCGCGGATGGCCTCGATGTTCATGCGTTTTCCTTTACCAATCCGACAAAGATTTCTTCGAGACTGCTTTGGCTGGTGGACAGATCGGTCATCTGCAGACCTGCGTCCTTGATCGCGGCCAAAAGGCCGGTGATGCCCGTGCGTTCTGACCGCGTGTCATAGGTATATGTCAGCGACATACCACCGTCAGACAGCAACAGATCATAGTCCGCCAGCGACGCCGGGATCGCGGCAACCGGTGCCGAAAGCTGGACAACCATCTGTTTGCGTCCCATCCGCGCCATCAGCGCGGCCTTATCCTCGACCAACAGGATCTCGCCTTTGTTGATCACGGCGATCCGGTCGGCGATTGCCTCGGCCTCTTCGATGTAATGGGTGGTCAGGATGATCGTGACGCCCTGTTTGCGCAGCTCTTCGACGACGCGCCACATATCCTTGCGCAGGTCGACATCGACGCCGGCGGTCGGTTCATCCAGAAACAGAACGCGCGGTTCATGCGCCAGCGCCTTGGCAATCAGAACCCGCCGCTTCATCCCACCGGACAAGGTCATGACTTTGCTGTCGCGCTTGTCGAACAAGCTTAGGGATTTCAGCACTTGGTCAACATATTCGGGGTTGCGCGGCTTGCCAAAAAGGCCCCGCGAAAAGCTGACGCAATGGGCCACGCTTTCAAAGGCTTCAAGGCTGAGTTCCTGCGGAACCAGCCCGATCAGTTCCCGCGCTGCGCGGTATTCACCGACAACATCGTGTCCGGCAACCGTCACCTGACCAGAGGTCGGCCGCGTGATACCGCAAATTGTTGAAATGAGGGTGGTTTTGCCTGCCCCATTGGGGCCTAAAAGGGCGATAATCTCGCCCTCCTCGATATCCAGAGACACACCCTTGAGCGCCTCATGTCCCGAGGCATAGGCTTTTCTTAGGTTCTTGACCTGAACGATAGCGGGCATGACTGTTCCATTTCTGTTCGCGTCGCGACCTTAGCCGCGCTGGACAGAAAGGAAAAGAGCGTCACACCTGCGCCCAAGCCATGATCGCAGCAGCACCGACAGCGCCCGATTGCCGTTTGACCTCGCGCCCGCCTTTGAATTTCACCATCGTCGGAATGCCGCGAATGCCATAAATCTGGCCGGCGCGCGGTTCGGCTTCGGTGTTGACCTTGACCAGACGGGCCTTGCCGCTAAGCGCCGAGGCCGCTTTGGAAAACTCTGGCGCCATCATCCGGCAGGGGCCGCACCACGGCGCCCAGAAATCCACGACCAAAGGCAGGTCATCGGTTTTTGCCGCCTTTTCAAAGGTGCGCAGGTCAACCTCGACCGCTTTGTCGGAAATCAGTTTGGCCCCACAGGCCGCGCATTTTGGGCCAGCGTTCAATTTATCGTCCGGCACGCGATTGGTTTGCCCGCAGTCGAAACAGGTTACTTTTAGTCCGGCCATTGTCGCCTCCGAAAAACATTTCAAATCCTATATGTGTTCTTGCGGTTTGCTTTTCAAGTGACTTTCCAGCGGGTTTTGGGGGGATCAGACCAATATCCCCGCCGCTTCGTCTGACCGGTCCCCGATCCGGTTCAGGCCGGACCCGACCACCACCAAGGCAGGCACGGGCGCACCGCGATCTTTGCGCAGATCGACCTCTTGCACATCAATCCTTCCAAATCCGGCTTGGGCCAAAAGATCGGTGATATAGCTTTGAGAATGGGCAAAGCGCTGGCTTTCGCGCAGGACAAAACCGGGGCCATCGTGGACTTCGACTGTAAAGGCGAACCGGCCAAAGGGGCGCAAGGCCCCCGCCACCCAGCCAACAACCCGTTCCAAGGCCCCCAAATAGATAAAAACATCCGCCGCGACGATCAGGTCATAGGTCGGCACAGGGTCGGATAGTTTGGACAGGTCCTGTTTTTGCAGACTGTCATAGACCCCCTTGGCCTTTGCCTGCCGCAACATCGCCGCCGAGATATCACAGCCGACCAACTGACCGCAGATCGGCCGCAACGCCGCACCCATCAGGCCGGTGCCACAGCCCATATCCAAAGCGCAATCAATCCGTCCCGGCCCAAGCGCGGCCATCACCAGTTCCGGCCCGCGATAGTCCAGTTTTTGCACCAAAGACGTTTCAAAGCGGGGGGCGTATTGGTCAAACAATTGTTCGACAAAGGCGCTGGGCAGTTGCTCCACCACCGGAACCTGCCTTAGCAGATCGAGCCTGAGCCCCGCGCCAAACGGATCCGACGGATCAAGTGTCAGGACATGCCCAAACGCCCGAGCCGCGGCCTCGATCCGGCCTGCGATCTGGCAAACTTCGGCATATCGGAACCAGCCAGCCCCCCAATCGGGTGCCAAGGCAACGGTTTCGCGCAGCAGATCGGCGGCAGCTGCGGGTTCGGCCTGTTCCAACAGACCTTCGGCAAATGAAAGGCGGCGATCCAAAGTCACATCGCCCGACGACATTGATGGCATCTGCATTGTCCAGAACCAGAAAAACCCAAACAAACCCCGTCATCGCTGTGACGGAACGCATGGACAGAACGGCCTAGGAAAGGGGCTGACGCAATTTGGCACCTTGGGCAAATCAACGCCCCGGATCTGGGCCTTGCCAAGGCACCTGTCAAGCCCCGTCCAAATGCTGCAAAGCGAATTAGCTTGCTTATTGGGGCGAAACCCCCCATAGACGGGGTGCGACGTTATTCTATTTCGACCCACTGTTTTCCTTTTCGGCTGCAGTCATTCGATCTCGTTCTGACCTAGCCGTGCTGCCGCACTTCCGCGGGCAGACATTTTAAAAGGAAATACACGATGGCTACTGGCACCGTGAAATGGTTCAACACCACCAAAGGTTTCGGCTTTATTGCTCCTGATGGCGGCAAAAAAGACGTTTTCGTTCACATCTCGGCAGTCGAGCGTTCGGGCCTCACCGGTCTGCGTGACGACCAGAAAGTCGAATTCGACATCGAAGCTGGCCGTGACGGCCGCGAGTCGGCAGTGAACCTGAAGCTGGCATAATCGCCTGATCTTCGGAATTTGGGGCCTCCGCTATGGCGGGGGCCCTTTCTTTTTGCGCTCTCTTAACGCGAATCTTGATTTTCAATCGCACTATCATAATATCAAGGGTGCGACGTTACCTCTATCGACACTGTCTCCGACCACGGCCCAGTCTTTCGATCAAGCACTGACGAGCCGGTCCGCTGCACTTCCGCGAGCGGTGAAAAAAGGAGACTACGGATGGCCACTGGCACCGTAAAATGGTTCAACACCACCAAAGGCTACGGCTTTATTGCGCCCGACGGCGGCAAAAAAGACGTTTTTGTTCACATCTCGGCAGTCGAGCGTTCGGGCCTCACCGGTCTGAAAGACAACCAGAAAGTGACTTTCGACATCGAAGCCAGCCGTGATGGCCGCGAGTCGGCAGTCAACCTTGCTCTGGCATAAGCCGAATATATTGCGACATGTGGCCCTCCTCGCGGGGGCCACATTGTTTTTCGCGGGGTTATCATCCCCGTCTTTTGCGCAGGATGGTCAGCAGACCTATGAATCTGCGCCCGAAGGCGCCGAACTCGCGTTCGTGACCAAGCTGTTTTACGCCATTCAGGAAAAGTCGTTCGCGCGGAACGTCGAACTTTGCGGCTATATCGGCTATGACGAGGCTGGCAGGTTGGCGATTTCGCGGATCAATAGTGGCGAAGAGGCTGCCTGCTACCTTCCGCAATGGCCAACGAAACTCGACGTGATCGCGTCATTCCATACGCATTCGACCTATAGCGTCGAATATTCGTCAGAATTGCCATCGTCGACAGATATGGAATCGGACGAAAGCAGCGGGATCGACGGCTGGATTGCCACGCCGGGTGGCCGGCTGTGGTATGTCGATTCATCCGAGATGGTGACATTCCAGGTTTGTGGCGAAGGCTGCCTGCCACAAGACCCCAACTATGTCCCTGGCCCCCCGGGATCGATCCGCGACCAATATTCCTATCGCGCGATCCTCAAGCGGGAAATGAATTAGCGCGCGCTAAACCGTCATAGGTCAGCCACATCGCGATGGTGTATTCCAGTGTTTCGTCGGCTTTCGGCTCCATCAGGGACTTGCTGATCCATGCGCCGGTGATTTCGGGCAATGCCTGACGGGCCGCGTTTAGCCCGATGCGCATCGCATCATCGAAAGAAACCGGCGACGATGCCGAAATTTCGATAGCACTGACATTGCACATGGCGGGCCTTTTGGGTTGCTACACCCTGACCCTAGTCCCTATGCGATGGCAGATTTCAGGGGCAAAGCGCCCCGCCATTCCCCCTTAGCGCCCCGCAGCGCGATCCCAATATGCGATTTTGGCAACAATCAATAAGACCGCGACACTTGTGCGTGACCGCAGGCTCCAGAACGGTTCCGACAATTTCTTGTCTAGCCACCGCCGAAAGTCGGTTGGTGCCGTCTCATTTTTGACTCTACCAATGCGAGAATCATGGTAGCCAACAAGGATGGCATGTCTTGGAGCGACTTTGCCAATTCGGTGAATTTTGAGTTTTTGTGAGGACTGGGTATGATTGCTTTCATCTTGATGGGGCTTCTTGGCACGACTGTCATCGGCATGGCCCTGCTAGACATGTTCGATGGGGAAAGTGATCCGGCCGAAGGCGGATCTGGGGCCGAGGAAGAAATGCCGGCGGGCAAAGATCTTTTCTTTGACGGTTCCGAGACTCTGTTTGGTACAGATGGCCACGACACCTTGGGAGCCGATCAGGACCAAGACTTGTCACCAGATGTCATTGAACTGGGTGGTGGCGATGATACCGCGACGCTCGCGCCAAGTTACCTTTATGATCGCGGTGTTTTTGGTGGTGACGGGGACGACACCCTCATAGACAACGGGTTTTTCGCGACCCTGCACGGGGGCGCGGGGGATGATTTCCTTTCTGGCGTCAGCTCGGATATTCTTCATGGTGATGCTGGCAACGACGTTTTGGTCTATGACCGCCACGCGGCGCTACTAGATGCCAATTCTGGAATGTTCGGTGGAACGGGAGACGACATTCTTACGGTAAAGGCGGACGCTGGCCGCGCGTGGACATCTGATGACTACTACGGCGTAAATGTAAACGGTGGCGCGGGTCACGACACATTTAACGTCGTGTTGGAACTGCAGAATGCGGCAAGTCTCGAAGACGAGATGTGGGTAAACCGCGGCGACGAGATGGATACCAGAGCCTGCCGCATTTCTGATTTCGACCCATCAGAAGATACGATCGTGGTCGAAATTGATCGGACAACAGGAACAGAGGATCGCGACGTCACGGTTGATATGGTGCAGAACAAAACACCTGACGGACAATATGCCTCGATCGTCACACTTACCTTTGCGCAGACCGATGCTGCAATAGAAGCCAGCTCGGCCATCTATATTAAATCGGACGTCCCCATAACTTTGGACGACATCAAGTTTATCAACCTATGATTCCGTTTCCGGCACTCTAGCTCCAATGCTAGCCAAAGTGATCAAAGGTCGAATTTTCGCTCAAATCAGACATCGCCGTTAAAGCCCCGCATTCCTTGCGGATTGGGCGAGGGCCAGGACTGCGGGGCCCATCGCCTCGACGATCTTTGACACGCCTTCGGCGTTCGGATGCAGCCCGTCTGGCTGGATATAAGCGGCCCGCGCGGCGGCGATATCGCCGGTGTCCAGCAGTCCTGCAAAAAAGGTCGGATACAGCGGGACGTCGTATTCAGCGGCAAGTTCGGGATAAAGCGCGTCAAACTGGGCCTTATAGTCAGGGCCATAGTTTGTGCCGACTTCGAGCCCGACAAGCAGAACCTTGACGCCCTGCGCCTGTGCATAATCCAGAATGCCCTTGATATTCGCGCGGCTTTCTTCGGGGGCGAGCCCGCGCAGAAAATCATTTCCCCCCAAGGCGACAATCATCGCATCGACATCGGGCGTCAGCGTCCAAGCCACGCGGGACAGGCCGCCTGCCGTAGTGTCGCCCGAGACGCCCGCGTTGATCATCACCACATCGGCCCCTTGCGCATCCAGCCAGGCCTGCATCTGCGGAACAAAGCCGTCTTTTTCCGGCAAGCCATAGCCCTGGGTCAGGCTGTCGCCCAGCGCTGCAATGGTAACGGGTTCGGCCTGCACAGCCCCTGCGCAAAAAACAACAGCCATTCCGAGGTTGCGGATCGTAACTTTAGCGCCATATCCAAGGTGACACAGAAACCCAAAGGCCTTTTGCATGACTTCTCCGCTGCTTTCGCTGACCGACGCCTCATTGTCCCTCAAGGGGAACGCAGGACAGGTCGACATTTTGCGTTCTATTTCCCTAGACGTCCAGAAGGGCGAAACATTGGGGTTGGTCGGGCCTAGCGGGTCGGGCAAATCTTCGCTCCTTATGGTGATGGGCGGTCTGGAACAGGCGACAGGTGGTCGGGTCATGGCACTGGGCCAGGATCTAACCGCAATGGACGAAGACGGCCTTGCCCGTTTCCGTAGAAATAATATGGGGGTGGTGTTCCAATCTTTCCACCTCATCCCCACGATGACCGCGCTAGAAAACGTGGCGACCCCGCTGGAACTCGCGGGTCACAAAGACGCCTTTGATCGCGCCGCTGCCGAACTGGAGGCCGTGGGTCTGGGTCATCGGCTTGATCATTACCCCAGCCAGATGTCGGGCGGGGAACAGCAGAGGGTCGCGCTGGCCCGTGCATCGGCCCCGCGTCCTGCACTTTTGCTGGCAGACGAACCGACGGGCAATCTGGACGAAACCAACGGACGCGCGATCATCGACCTTTTGTTCGGGCTTCGGGACAAACATGGCGCGACGCTGGTGATGGTGACCCATTCGGGCGAACTCGCTGCGCGCTGCGACCGCGTGGTTCGCCTGCGCGACGGCAGAATTGACCAATCCGGCGGGGCCGCAGAATGAGCACTCGGCTGGCTTGGACTTTTGCCCGACGAGAGTTGCGCGGCGGGCTGCATGGGTTTCGGATTTTCCTTGCCTGTCTCGCGCTTGGCGTTGCGGCGATTGCTGCCGTTGGAACCGTCCGCAGCGCCATTGGCGCGGGCCTTTCCGCGCAGGGGGCCGTTTTGCTGGGCGGCGATGCCGAGGCTGAATTCACCTATCGGTTCGCCGCACCGGACGAACGCGCCTATTTGGAAAGCATCGCCGATCAGGTTTCCGAAACTGTCGATTTTCGGTCTATGGTCGTCGTTGACCGCGACGGAACAACTGAACGCGCGCTGACACAGGTCCGCGCGGTCGATAGCGCCTATCCCTTGGTGGGGGCTGTTACGCTTGAACCTGATATGTCTTTGGCCGATGCCTTTGCGGGGCAAGACGGGCGGACGGGGCTTGTGTTGGAACGCGCGCTGGCTGACCGATTAGGCATTGCCGCCGGTGACATCGTCAAACTGGGCACGCAAGAATTTCTGCTCTCGGCTTTGCTCGTGAAGTATCCAGACAACGCATCGGGCGGCTTCGGGCTCGGACCGCGGACGCTTGTGCTGACCAGGGACCTCGCCAATTCCGGACTGATCACCGAAGGGTCGCTTTATTCCACCGAATACCGGCTTGCCCTGCCCGCCGGTGCCGATCTGGCAGCGCTTGAGGCCGAGGCGGAAACCAAATTCCGCGAAACCGGGATGCGCTGGCGCGATGCGCGGCGGGGTGCTGGAGGCACCGAACGGTTTGTCGACCGGATCGGGAGCTTTCTGATCCTTGTCGGCCTGTCAGGTCTGGCTGTTGGCGGCGTCGGGGTGTCGGCGGCGGTGCGGGCCTATTTGCAGGGCAAGACGAATACCATCGCCACGCTAAAGACGCTCGGGGCGACGCGCGGCACGATCTTTCTGACCTATTTCTTCCAGATCGGGGTTCTTACCTTGGTCGGCTTGCTGATCGGGGTCATTCTGGGGGCGGCGATTCCGATCCTGCTGGCGCCGTTGATTACCGCCAATCTGCCGATTCCGGCGGAATTCCGGCTATATCCCGAACCTTTGGCGCAGGCCGCGTTCTATGGATTGGTGTCGGCGCTGATCTTTACCCTTTGGCCACTGGCGCGGACCGAAGACATCCGCGCGGCGACCCTTTTCCGCGACGCCTTTGCAGCGGGCAACCGGCTACCGGCGCGACGCTATGTCATTCTGACGGCGGCTCTCGTCGCGCTGTTGATTGGCGGGGCAATCGTGTTCACTGGGACCGCGTTTCTGACACTTTGGACCGCTGGCGGCATTGGCGGGGCGCTGATTATTCTCGTTCTTGCGGCGGGGCTTGCCCGCTGGCTCGCGCGGCGCAGCACGACAGCGGCGCGTGGGAAGCCTGCGCTTAGGGCGGCGCTGGGGGCGATAGCGGCGCCCAAGGGCGAAACCCTGAGCGTTGTTCTATCGCTCGGGCTTGGCCTCGCGGTGCTGGCATCAGTCGGGCAGATCGACGGCAACCTGCGTCGCAGCTTTGCCGAAGAACTCCCCGCTGTGGCGCCTTCGTATTTCTTTGTCGACATCCAGCCGGACCAGATCGACGGGTTCAACGCCCGGCTGGACGGCGATCCGCAGGTGTCTCGGGTTGAGGCGGCACCGATGCTGCGGGGCATCATCACCCAGATCAACGGCAAACCCGCAGAGGAGGTCGCTGGCGGCCACTGGGTCGTGCGCGGCGACCGTGGTCTGACCTATGCCGATGCCCTGCCGGAAAATACCAAGATTACCGGCGGCGAATGGTGGCCCGTCGGATACGATGGCCCACCGCTGTTGTCCTTTTCCGCCGCCGAGGCAGAGGAGATCGGGCTACAGCTGGGCGATACCGTCACCGTCAATATATTGGGACGCGACATCACAGCGACCATTTCATCCTTCCGCGAGGTGAACTTTGACACCGCCGGAATGGGATTTGTGATGACCCTGAACGCCGCCGCCCTGCGCGGGGCGCCCCATAGCTGGATCGCGACCGTCTATGCCGAACCCGAGGCCGAGACCCAGATTTTGCGCGATCTGGCGACCGCCTATCCCAATATCACCGCGATCCGCGTCCGCGACGCGATCGATCAGGCGCTGGAACTCGTTGGCGGGATCGCGACAGGGGTGCGCTATGGCGCGCTTGCGACGCTGGTCACTGGTTTTCTGGTGTTGATCGGGGCTGCGGCCGCAGGGGAATCCGCCCGCACCTATGAGGCGGCGGTGTTCAAGACCCTTGGTGCAACGCGGGGCCGGATCATGTGGTCCTTTGCGCTGCGGTCGATCCTGTTGGGCACGGCGGCGGGGGCTGTGGCGCTTTTGGCTGGCATCCTTGGCGGTTGGGCCGTGTCCCATTTCATCATGGAGGTCGGCTATACCGTCATCTGGTCGAATGCTGTCTGGATCATCCTTGGCGGGATCGCAGCAACGCTGGTTGCCGGTCTGGGCTTTGCCCTGCGGGCGCTGAACGCCAAACCGGCACAGGTCCTAAGGGCGCGGGAATGACCCAACCGCGTTTCTTTGGCTATGGCAGCCTCGTCAATCTGGCGACGCACGATTTTCCCGACGCAAGGCCCGCACGATTGGCGGGCTGGCGTCGGGTCTGGCGGCATACTGACATCAGGCCCTATGCGTTCCTGTCGGTGGAGCCTTGCGACATGACCGTGATCGAAGGAATCAGCGCCGCCGTTCCGAATGCCGATTGGGCCGCGCTGGATGCCCGCGAATATGCATATGTCCGGCGGGACGTGACCCATCAGGTCGACCACCCTGCCGCACAGACAGCCGTCTATCAGGTCGAGGACGGACGCCTTGCGCCGCCCAGCACCCGCCACCCGATCCTGCTCAGCTATATCGATGTCGTGGTGCAGGGGTTTCTGCGAATCCATGGCGCAGATGGCGCGAGGCGGTTCTTTGACACGACCCACGGCTGGGAACAGGCACCTGTCCTGAATGACAGACCCGCCCCGATCTATCCCCGCGCGACAATCCTGACAGCGCAGGAAACATCAATCGTGGATCACGGGTTGGCACAAAAAAGGGCCGTCATTCTCTGACGGCCTTTTGCTACTCTGCTTTGAAAGTTCAGGCGGTTTTCAGGCTGGGTTTGACCTGCATCAGCGGCAGGACATCAGCCATTTCGGGACCCTTTGCACGGCCCGTCACCGCAAGTCGCAGCGGCATGAAAAGCGTCTTACCCTTGCGGCCTGTGGCCTCTTTCACGGCATTGGTCCAATCCGACCAGGCGGTCGCGGAATAAGGCGCATCGCCCAGCATCGACAGGGCTTGCGCCACAAAATCGGCGTCTTCGGCGGCAGCTTCGCCCGCGGCCCCATTGGCGAAAAGGTCCCACCAGCCGGCCATATCGGACAGATAGGTGATGTTTTCGCGCACCACGTTCCAGAACTGCGGCGCGATATCGGCAGGAACGCCCAGCGCCGCGATCTGATCCGCCACGGCCTCATAGGGTTTGGCGGCGTTGACGCGGGCGGTCAGCGGTTCCAGATCGGCGGGGTCGAATTTGGTCGGGGCCGACCCGAATTTCGACACGTCGAACCCGTCGACAACTTCTTGCACGGAGGTGCGCAATTCCACCGGATCAGAGGACCCAAGACGCGACATGAGCGACAGGATCGCCATCGGCTCGATCCCTTGTTCCCGCAATTCACGCAAAGACAGGTTGCCCAGCCGTTTCGACATCTTTTCGCCGTCAGGACCAGTCAGCAGCGAATGGTGGGCGAAACGCGGCACCGTGCCGCCCAGCGCCTGAATGATCTGGATCTGGGTCGCGGTGTTGGTGACATGGTCGCCGCCACGGACGATATCCGTGACACCCATTTCAACGTCATCGACAACGCTGGCAAAGGTATAAAGGATCTGCCCGCTTTCCTTGATCAAGACCGGGTCCGACACGCTGGCGGCATCAATCGAGATCGGGCCAAGGATGCCATCGGTCCATTCGATCCGCTCCAGGTCCAACTTGAACCGCCAGTGGCTGCCGCGTTCGGCGCGCAGACGGTTCTTTTCGTCGTCGGTCAGTGACAGGGCAGCGCGGTCATAGACCGGCGGCTTGCCCATGTTCAGCTGCTTTTTGCGTTTGAGGTCGAGCTCGACCGGGGTCTCAAAGCATTCATAGAGCCGACCCATTTCGATCAACCGTTCCTTGGCCGCCAAATAGCGATCCATCCGCAGCGATTGCTGTTCGACGCGATCCCAAGACAGGCCGAGCCATGTCAGGGCATCGGTGATCCCGTCGATATATTCCTGCTTGGACCGTTCCTGATCGGTGTCATCGATCCGCAAGATAAACGTCCCGCCGTTCTGTCGCGCGATGGCATAATTCATCAGCGCGGCACGCAGGTTGCCGATATGCAGCCAACCAGTCGGTGAAGGGGCGAAACGGGTGGTGGTCATTTTGGTCTCCTATTCGGTCACTGCCTCTTTCACAGGTCGGGCATTTTGTCCATATGAAGCACATGGACTACACCGCCCCCTCTGCAGACGAAATCGAACAACTGGCCCGCGAAACGCTGGAAAAACTGCCCCATGCCTTTCGTAAGGCTGCGGCAGAGGTGGCTATTCAGGTTTCCGACTTTGCCGACGATGATACTTTGGCCGAACTCGACGCCGACCCGTTTGATCTGACGGGGATCTATCAGGGCGTGCCGTTGACCGAAAAATCCACCTTTGATCAGCCCATCGGCCCCGATGTGATCTGGCTGTTTCGCCGCCCCATACTGGATGAATGGGCCGAGCGGGGGGATGTCACCATTGCCGAATTGGTGCGCCATGTGACCATCCACGAACTCGCACATCATTTTGGATGGTCCGACGATGATATCGCGGCCATTGACCAATGGTGGACCTAAGGGGTCCGTTCACGTCGGTGTGATGGCAAATCGTCAACCGCAGGCAGAATGCTAGGTTTCTTTTGTTGATTAGCAAAAGAGGACTAGACATGACGACATTGACCCGCCGCCAAGCCCTCGTTTCGGGCGCAGCACTCCCCCTTGCGGCCTTGATCCCCAGCAGCATGAACGCCGCAGGCCATAGCGCCCCGCCGGCCGCCGCTCTGCCCCAATTTCGGGACTTTGTCCTTGGGGATTTCAAGGTAACAACCCTATTGGCCGGTTCGCGCCCCGTGCCAGAACCGCACAAGACCTTTGGCCTGAATGTCGACGAAGCCACATTCAACGCGGTTTCCGAACAAAACTTTATCCCGGCCGATGTCGCCCAATTCTTTTTCACCCCCACAATTATCAACACCGGATCCGAGGTGATTCTTTTTGATACGGGACTGGACCCGGCAGGAATTACCGCCGCGGTAACCGCCGCGGGCTATGCGACCGACGATTTGACCCATGTCGTTCTGACCCACATGCACGGCGACCATATCGGCGGAATGGCGGACGACACCGGCGCGCTGACCTTTGGCAACGCGGCCTATATCACCGGACAAACCGAGTTTGATCATTGGGCGGGTCAGGAAAACGACGGCTTTAATGCCAAAGTCCGCCCCTTTGCGGACCGGTTCACCTTCCTGTCCGATCAGGGCGAGGTCCGTTCGGGAATTTCGGCGGTTTTTGCACCAGGCCACACGCCGGGCCACATGGCATTTCGCGTCGAAAGCGGCGGTAAGCAATTGCTTTTGATGGCGGATACCGCAAACCATTATGTCTATTCCCTCGCCTATCCTGAATGGGAGGTCCGGTTTGACGCGGACAAGACGCAGGCCGCCGCGACCCGCAAGACACTGCTGGATATGGCAGCGGCGGACCGGATGGCAGTGATCGGCTACCACATGCCTTTTCCGGGGTTGGGTTTTGTCGAAACACGGGGCGAAGGCGGCTATCATTATGTGCCGCACAGCTATCAGCTGATGTAATCGGCGCGGCGCAGCCCCCCTGCGCCGATCCACCACATTCAATAGACTTGCGCCTGTGGGTTCGCTGACTATGTTAGCGCAAACTTTCAACGGACCCTATCATGCGCGATATTCTGACCGTCACCCTGAACCCCGCTCTCGATATCGCGACATCGGTCGATCATGTCGTGCCGGGTGTCAAACTTCGTTGTTCGCAACCGCAAACCGACCCGGGTGGTGGCGGGATCAATGTCGCGCGCGCGATTCAACTTTTGGGCGGTCGGGCCAAGGCCTTTGTCGCGCTGGGCGGCGATACGGGGCAGTCGCTGCGCAATCTTCTCGAAAGTTTTGAAATGGACCTCGCTGTTTACGAGGCCCCCGGTGAAACCCGCCAGTCGATCGCGGTTACCGATCTGGGGCTCAAGGACCAGTTCCGTTTCATGCTCCCCGGTCCGCATTGGAAGTTGGACGACATCGAAAAAGTAACCGAGGCGATCCGCGCTGCCGCGCCGAACAACGGCTATGTGATTCTTTCGGGCTCTGGCCCGTCAGGGTCGCGTGCGGACCTTTATTCACGGATTTGTGCCGCTTTGGCCGATACCGGTGCCAAAGTCATCGTGGACACATCCGGCCCCGCGCTGACGCTTTTGGCCTTGGGCCAGATGAGCCCGCCCTATGTCTTGCGAATGGATCAGGCCGAAGCCGAAAGTCTGACACGCTATGCCCTGCCCCGCCGCGAAGACACAGCCAATTTCGCGACCGAACTGGTTGAACGCGGTGCCGCCGAAGTGGTGATCGTCGCCCGTGGTGCGGATGGATCAGTCGTCGCGACCGCGAATGAACGGCTTTACGTTTCAGCCGCCGAAGTTGCAGTAAAATCCAAGGTCGGCGCAGGCGATAGTTTCGTTGGCGGCTTTACCTATGCGCTGGCGCAGGGTCTTTCGCTGTCCGACGCTATGGCGCGGGGATCGGCTGCGGCCTCAGCCGCGGTGATGACCGAAGGCACGGAACTATGCCGCAAGGAAGACGCCGAGGCCTTGCTCGCGCAGTCGATCGTTCGGCCGATCTAGGTCGGCTGCACCGGCCAGATTTTGTCCAGATCATCCAGTCCGGCGCGGATCAGTTCTTCGAGAACAGGCAGATCGACGCCAGACAACCTGCCAAGATAAAGGCAGGATTTCCCGATCTTATACTTGCCCAAGCGGGACAGGATGGACCCGAAATCGGTGTATCCGGGCAGAATGTAGACCACCATGTTTGCCTTGCGCGGGCTGAACCCTGTCGCGCACATCGACCCGCTGTGCCCACTGGCATAGGTGTAATCATAACGGCCATAGCCCACGATGGTCGGCCCCCACATGCGCGGTTGCCAGCCAGTCACCTTGCGAAACAGCGCGTCGAGGATCAGGGCATCTGCACGGCGGCCCGCGTCAGGCACCGCGTTCAGAAAATCCAACGGATCGACACGCGTTACTTGGGTTTTCAGCTCTGCCATTATGCCCCCCTGATCTGTCGAGCAAGGGTAGCACGGATTGGGATTTACCGAAACACCGGCCCATGCGCCCATTGCGTCAGGGAAAACCGTTCGCCCGATGTCACCGGCGTCACCCGATGAAGCAGGTATGACGGAAAAAAGGTCAAGGTCCCGCGCGCCTGTGGTGCGGTCAGAACAGCGTTCGATGGCCAAACCTCGAGTAGGCCGCCTTGGTAATCCTCGGGATCGGACAGTTGCGCCACCATCGTCAGCTTGCGTTTGCGCGCAAGCTGGCCATCGCCGATGTCGGAATGCCAATCAAAATGGCCCTCCCGTTCAGCCCCGTAGCGGGCGACTTGCGGGCTTTCAGCGAACTCTTCGATCGCAAAATCATAAACCTCGCGGTTTACTTGGCGCACCACATCGATAATCCGGTCCATGACCCAATCGGTGCCTTCGACCTCGTCCAGCCAGACCAAATCGGCGCGGCGGATGTTGTGGTCACGGTTCAGGCCAACCAGCCGCGCATCGCGCTGTGGCGCGTCGCGGGCAATGCCAACAATTAGGTCGCATTCCGCAGGGCTAAAGGCGGCTTGGACGGTGTGGACCGAAATCATGAAAATGTCCCCAATGACAGCAAGGCCCCCAGCTACGGCCAATGCCGCGCTGCCGCATGTCTGCCGCCGACATGGCCGCCCGAAAGCGACCTAGCTGTTATCGCGCCAGCGATTCACGATGGGATAGCGCCGGTCGAGCCAGAATGCCCGTTTGGTCAGGCGGGTGCCGGGGGCAGACTGGAACCGTTTGTATTCGCTGATATAAATCAGATGCTCGATCTTCTTGACCACGTCGCGATCAAATCCTGCGGCAACGCAATCGGCCACTGATTTTTCCTGATCGACCAGCATGTCGAGGATTGCATCCAGCACCTCATAGGGGGGCAGCGAATCTTCGTCTTTCTGGTCGGGACGCAATTCCGCGCTTGGGGGCTTTTCGATGATCGACACCGGAATGACCGTGCCCGAAGGCCCTTTCATCCAGTCGCGGTGGTTCGCATTGCGCCAGCGGCAGGTTTCGAACACCCGCATCTTATACAGGTCCTTGATCGGATTATAACCGCCCGCCATATCGCCATAGATCGTGGCATAGCCCACGGCAACTTCGGATTTATTGCCGGTGGTCAGCAGCATTTCCCCGAATTTGTTCGACTGGGCCATCAGCAGAACGCCGCGCAGCCGGCTTTGGATGTTTTCTTCGGTCAGGTCGGGTTTCAGACCGTCAAACAAGGGCGCGAGCGCCTCGGTCACAGCGGCGCGTGCACCGGCGATGGAAACCGAATCGAGCTTGCATCCAAGATTGCGGGCAACCGCCGCCGCATCATCAAGCGAGGATTGAGAGGTATATTCCGAAGGCAGCATCACGCAGCGGACGTTTTCAGCCCCCAGCGCATCGACCGCAATCGTGGCCACGATGGCCGAATCGATCCCGCCGGACAGCCCCAGCAGCACCTTTTTGAAACCCGTCTTGCGCATATAGTCCCGCAAGGCGAGCACCATGACGTGGTAATCTTGTTCCCAATCATCAGGGAACACATCGCGCCGCCCTTCGACCGCCTCCCAGCCGGTTTCGGTCCGGTCAAAGTCGACGTGGGCGATGCATTCCTCGAACAGGGGCAGTTGCACCGCAAGGCGCCCGCCACGGTTCAGAACAAAGGACCCGCCGTCAAAGACCTGATCATCCTGTCCGCCGACAGTGTTGACATAAACCATGGGCACATCGTTTTCGATGACCCGCGCCACCATCGTGTTCATTCGGCGGGCGAATTTCCCACGGTAATAGGGCGATCCATTGCCGACGAGCAGCAATTCGCCACCGGATTCGACCATCGCCTCGGCCACATCGGGGAACCAGGCGTCTTCGCAGATCGGCGTCCCAATCCGCATCGGACCAATGGACACCGGACCCTGGATCGGGCCACGGTTGAATTGGCGAACCTCGTCAAAAACGTTGTAATTGGGCAGAAAATGCTTGAGCGCGCGGGCAACGACCTGTCCGCCCTTGCAAATGTGCATGGCGTTATAAAGCCGGCCGTTTTCGACAAAGGGCCCACCGATGGCGATAGCGGGGCCATCGGCACAGTCTGCGGCCAAACCGGCAATCACGTTCATCGCGTCCTGATGGAAGGCGGGCTTCATCACCAGATCCTGCGTCGAATATCCGGTCACGAACATCTCGGGCAGCGCGACCAGATCCGACCCGGCGGTCCGCGCCTCTTGCCACGCAGCAAAGGCCTTGGCCGCGTTTCCGCGCAAGTCCCCCACGGTCGGATTCAATTGCGCCATTGTGATGCGAAAACGACTGGTCATAGAAACGTCCGATGTTACCTTGCCCTAGACTTAGCAGAACAGAAGGCAAGGGAAAGCCGATAGCGGCCTTGGGCGTTGTCTGAATGCAGACAGGTCTGTAGTCTTGCGCATAAGAGCGAATAGGGAAGACCAGAACATGCAATGGAATCGGGCGATATTGGGCGGCTTGGCTGCCGGTCTGGCAATGACCTTTGGACAGGCGGGTCAGGCACAAAGCGTCCAAACCAAACAGTATGACGATGGCGGGGTCTACGAAGGGTCCTTCCTGAACGGCAAGCAGCATGGAATCGGCACCTATCGCCTGCCCAACGGATATGAATACACCGGCGAATGGTTCGAAGGCGAAATCCGCGGCACTGGCACCGCGCGGTTCCCGAACGGGTCGGTCTATGAGGGTCAGTTTGCAGCAGGCAAGCCCAGCGGCATTGGTAAGATCACCTTTGCCGACGGTGGCACCTACGAAGGCGAATGGGTCGACGGAAACATTACCGGCAAGGGCGTCGCCCGATATGCCAATGGAATCACCTATGACGGTGAATTCCGCAACGCGATGCACAACGGCACCGGCACCATGACCTCGCCCGATGGCTATAGCTATGCGGGGCCTTGGGTGAATGGCGTCAAGGAAGGCATCGGCAAGATCACCTACCCCGACGGGTCCGTCTATGAAGGCGCGCTTGCCAATGACGAACGCGAAGGCACCGGCACCTTGACCATGCGCGACGGGCTGGTTCTGTCAGGCACTTGGGTCCGGGGCCAGATACAGGGCAAGGGTAGGCTGGTGCAGGCCAACGGCGATATCTACGAGGGCGATCTGGTCGCCGGCAAACGCCAAGGCACCGGCACGGTCACCTATGCCAATGGCGACGTCTATCAAGGCGGCTTCCAAGACGACCAGCGCCACGGGCAAGGCACATTCCGCGGCGCGGATGGCTATACCTATGTCGGTTCATGGTCGAACGGCCAGATCGAAGGTCAGGGACAGGTCACCTATCCCGACGGGTCCGTCTATGCCGGCACATTTGCGGGCGGGCTGGCCGATGGGTCGGGCAAGATCACCTATGCCGATGGGTCCACCTATGACGGGCAATGGACCGCAGGTGTGATCAACGGCAAGGGCATCGCGACCTATGCCAACGGCCTTGTCTACGAAGGCGATTTCGTCAACGGCAAGAACGAAGGCATGGGCCGGATGACCTATGCCGACGGCTATACCTATGACGGCCAGTGGTCTGGCGGCCAGCGCAACGGCACCGGCACCGCGACCTATGCCGACGGCACGGTCTATGTCGGCAACTTTGTTGACGGGCAGCGCGATGGTCAGGGCAAGATCACGATGGCCGACGGCTTTACCTATGAAGGCGCGTGGTCCAACGGCGAGATTTCGGGCATGGGCGTCGCCACTTATGCCAACGGCGATATCTACGAAGGTATGTTCCAGAACGGTCGCCGTCAGGGAACAGGCACCATGCGCTATGCCACGGGCGAAACAGCTACGGGGGACTGGGCAGACGGGGCCTTGGTGACCAATGCCGCCGAAGCCGCACCTGCAGACGCAGGCACCGCCAGCAACTAAACCGGATCGCCCGCGTCAAGCCGCGCAAGAAGGGTGTCTGCATCCTGCAGCACCTGTGTCTTGTGCGGTTCCGCCATTTTGTCCCATGTCCGATACATTTGCCCCATCCGGGGGTTCGCGGTGAACCTGTCGCGGTGCCGGATCAGGAAATGCCAATAGAGCAGATTGAACGGGCAGGCCTTGTCACCTGTTTTGGCGGTCACGTCATAGGCACAACCTCGGCAATAGTCCGACATCCGGTTGATATAGGCGCCCGAGGACACATAGGGTTTCGACGCGACAACCCCGCCATCGGCGAACTGGCTCATCCCGATTGTGTTAGGGGCCTCGACCCACTCAAAAGCATCAATATAGACCGACAGATACCATTCGTGCAGCGCTTGCGGGCTGATCCCCGCCAAAAGGCCGAAATTACCGGTGACCATCAACCGCTGGATATGGTGGGCATAGGCATCCTGTCGGGTCTGGGTCACCGCCGCCCGCATACAGGCCATACCCGTTTTGCCGCCCCAATAGACCGCTGGAAGCGGGCGGTCGTGGCGCAGGATATTGGATTTTGTATAGTCCGGACCCTTGAGGAAATAGATTCCCCGCACATATTCCCGCCAACCGATGATCTGGCGAATAAACCCTTCGGCGGCGTTGATCGGAACCCGACCCGCACGCCATTCGCCTTCGACCCTTTGGCAGATTTCCAGCGGGTCCAGCAGGCCGGCATTGAGATAGGCCGAAAGGATCGAATGGTTCAGAAAACGGTTGCCGGTTAACATCGCATCCTGATGGTCGCCAAAACCGGCCAATCCACCTGCGATCCAATGGTTCAACTGGGCCAGCGCCCCGTCGCGGTCGGTTGCAAACCAGAACGGCAGCAAATCACCAAAGTGATGCCCGAACCGATCCGCCACCAGTCCGATAACTTCGAGCGTCACATCATCGGGGGTAAACTTGAGCGGGCCGGAAAAGGCGATGCTGTCGGGCGGCGGTTTGCGGTTGTCGGCGTCGAAATTCCACTGCCCGCCTGCGGGTTGATCCCCGTCCATCAGCAATCCGGTCTTGCGGCGCATTTCGCGATAAAAATATTCCATCCGCAATGACTTGCGCCCCTCGGCCCATTTGGAAAATTCCGCCGTCGAACAAATAAAGCGCCTGTCCGGCAGACACTTGTTTCTTATGGGCAGGTCTTGCAGCGCAAGGTAAAGCCGCCAATCGCCAGCCTCTGTCCAGATAACGCCCGTCGGGGAATATTCCGCCGCACGCCGGATCAACTCGCCCGGAATAGATCCTGTGTTTTGCGGATCGTCCAAACGGGTATAGGCAACCTGCCAGCCCTGATCCTGCAAGGACGCCGCGAATTTGCGCATTGCGGCGAACAGAAAGGCAATCTTTTTGGGGTGGTGTGGCACCGCCTCGGCTTCGGCAGCGACTTCGGCCATGACGACGATATCGCGGGTCGGGTCGGCGGCGCGCAGGGCGCTGAGATCATGGGAAAGCTGGTCGCCCAGAACAAGGACAAGCCTTACCATGGCACGGCGGCGCTGTTTTGGTCGAAGAACTGCCCGCTATCGGCTGGGACAAGCCCGTCAAGCACAGCCAATAGGCGGTTGGCCGCATCGGATGGCGCGAGTTTGTCCCGCCCAGTATATTGCGCGGTGAACAGGGTTTCGACCGTGCCGGGGTGCAAGGCCACGCAGATTGCGTGGGGGTGGCTGCGACCAAGTTCAATCGCCGCGCCGTGAACGATCTGGTTCAACGCAGCCTTTGACGCGCGGTAGCTATACCAGCCCCCCAATCGATTATCGCCGATCGACCCGACGCGGGCAGACAGGACAGCACAGATCGCACGCCCATCCCGCCGCAAAAGCCGCGCTGCATGGCCGAGGATCAGGGCCGGACCTATCGTATTGACCGCGAAAACCTGCGCCATTCCGTCGGCATCTATGGCTGCCAACGTCTTTTCCGGCCCCCGCCCCTGTGCAGCCAGAACCCCGATTGCAACGAATATCAGATCATAGGGACCCACTAGCGCCGAAAGCTGCGTCGCGACCGAACCCTGATCGGTCACATCAAAACCAGTTTCGCGGCGCGATAGACGGTCGACATGATACCCCTGCCCCGCCAAGCAGCTGGACATGGCGGACCCAATCCCGCCAGACGACCCTATAACCAATGCCTTTTTCATGGCTCTTAGCTAGAACCGACCTGCGCCGGGTCCAGTGAGATTGACGAAATTTCCCAAAGGTCACTTTTGGTGGACAAATCCTCTTTCCCTCGTCGCAAAGGCCGGTATAGTCCATCGCCATGAGCACGCGCATCGCATATCACACCCAGTCGGCCAGCAACGGCCTGTGCCTGCTACTTCTTAGCCGCCTCTGAGCGTGCCATTCGGCGCGACCGCTCGGAGGGGATCAGCGCCGGATCAAAGCTAAGAACGAATAAGGATTACGAACATGACCAAAGACCGCGTGTTGATTTTCGACACCACCTTGCGTGACGGGGAACAGTCCCCCGGCGCCACAATGACCCACGACGAAAAGCTCGAGATTGCCGAGCTGTTGGACGACATGGGTGTCGACATTATCGAGGCCGGATTTCCTATCGCATCCGAAGGCGATTTCCGCGCCGTGACGGAAATCGCGCAGCGCGCCAAGAATTCGACGATCTGTGGCCTTGCCCGCGCCAATTACAAAGACATCGACCGCTGCTGGGAGGCGGT
>Ga0102812_10000304_pt1 | contig 36591 bp, 37 predicted proteins | sample ColrivemetaGS713_FD_79334 | JGI IMG/M metagenome (GOLD analysis project Ga0102812, IMG submission 79334) | Estuarine microbial communities from the Columbia River estuary - Flood tide ETM metaG S.713 | ecosystem: Environmental > Aquatic > Marine > Intertidal zone > Estuary | place: USA...
CAAAGAGGAATGCCTGTAACGGTAACGTATAGTTTGCCAATTACAATCATGGTTGAGGAATGATCAAAAAAAAATCCAGCTTAATGCTGGATTTTTTAATTGTTCATATTTTTATTCCACGGTGACTGATTTTGCTAAATTTCTTGGCTGATCAACATTTTTTCCAAGCATTACTGCAATATAATAAGACAATAATTGGAGAGGAATTGTGGTTAATAATGGCGTTAATGCTTCTTCAGTCTCTGGAATTTCAATTACGTGATCTGCTATTTCTTTTACAGTTACATCTCCTTCTGTCACAATAGCAATAATTTTACCAGCTCTAGACTTGATTTCTTGAATATTGCTAACTACTTTATCATAATGACCTTTGTTAGTTGCAATCACAAAAATGGGCATATTTTCATCAATTAAAGCAATTGGTCCATGTTTCATTTCTGCCGCTGGATATCCTTCTGCGTGAATATAAGAAATCTCTTTCAGTTTCAAAGCACCTTCTAAAGCTACAGGGAAATTGAAACCTCTGCCCAAGTATAAACAGTTTTTAGCATCCTTATAAATGGCTGCAATTTCTTTCACTTTATGATCAATATTCAATAAAGTTTGAATTTGATTAGGAATCAATTGCATTTTTTGGATGTAGTTTTTGAATTTTTCTTGTGAAAGCGAATTATTAGCTTGACCTAATTTTAATGCAATCAAGGTTAAAACCGTAATTTGAGTTGTAAAAGCTTTTGTTGATGCCACCCCAATTTCGGGTCCAGCATGCGTGTAAGCACCTGCATGAGTTTCTCTTGCGATTGAAGATCCAACTACGTTACAAACGCCATATACAAAGGCTCCTTTTGATTTTGCCAATTTTATAGCAGCTAAAGTATCCGCAGTTTCTCCTGATTGAGAAATAGCAATGACGATATCTTTATCTGTAATAATTGGATTTCTGTATCTAAATTCTGATGCGTATTCTACTTCAACAGGAATTCTTGCTAAATCTTCAAAAAGATATTCACCCACTAAACCTGCGTGCCAAGAAGTACCACAACCAACAATGATGATTCTATTTGCATTTAAAAATTTATCTAAATTATCTTGCACACTAGACATATTGATAATATTTTCATCTGCCAGCATTCTACCTCTAAAAGTATCAGTAATTGCTTTTGGTTGCTCGTGAATTTCTTTTAGCATGAAGTGGTCATAACCTCCTTTTTCAATTTGGTCTAAACTCAATTTCAACTCTTGAATTATTGGATCTATCCTTGAGTCATCAAAAATTTTATGAACCTTTGCTTTCCTGCCTAATCTAATAATTGCCATTTCTTCATCTTCTAAATAAATGGCATTTTTTGTGTACTCTAAAAAAGGAGAAGCATCAGAAGCAACAAAAAACTCCCTGTTTTCTTCACCAACACCGATGGCAATAGGACTTCCAAGTCTGGCTACAATTAACTCATTTGGCTTTTTTTTATCAAAAACAGCAATCGCATAAGCACCAACAACATTTGTTAAGGCAAGTTGAACAGCTTTACCTAACTTACAATTTTCATTTCTTTTAACCTCTTCAATTAAATTTACTAAAACTTCAGTATCTGTATCACTTTTAAAAGTATAACCTCTTCTGATAAGTTCTTTTTTGAGTGTGTCATAATTTTCTATGATTCCATTGTGAACTAATACTAAATTGCCAGATTGTGATAGATGTGGATGAGAGTTTACATCATTTGGGATTCCATGAGTTGCCCAACGGGTGTGACCCATTCCAATTTTACCTACTTTTCTTTTTGGATCTTTATCGATAATTGTCTCTAAATCAGAAACTTTTCCCTTTGTTTTAGAAAGTTGCATTTTCTCTCCATCATAGATCATCACTCCAGCACTATCATAACCTCTGTATTCTAATCTTTTCAGACCATTGATAACTATTGGATAGGCATCTCTGTAGCCTATATAAGCTGAAATTCCGCACATATTTGGTTAATTTTTTCTTACTGAATATGATATTTTTAATGTTGCCTTTTTAGCACCATTTGCAGGGGAATGATTGAATAATGTTACTGCTTTGGGGTTCCAACTAAAGTTTCTAAAAATTGAATCATTTTCAGAATTATCAGAGGTATTATAGGTCTTTATTTTCAATGTTGGTGAATAATTGGTTGTCCCATTCAGCAAATCAGATACATAATCCGTAATTTTGAATTGATATTTTTCTTTTCTGCCATTTGAATCTCTGACCAAAAATCCGCTAATTCCTCCGAAAGAAGCCTCACTAATTGCATCTTTAACTTGGCTAGTAACTTCTGTTCCTGAAGATTTATCGCTTTTGTAAATGTACAATCTATCAGGAGCAAATGAAGTATCTATAGCTTGATTGATGTAAAAAGTCAATGTGGCGTCGTTAATCAACCAATTATTTGCACGAAGTTCTTCAATTTTATCTGCAACACCGTTGTTGTCAAAATCAGCCCCAAAAAGATTAATGGTGGCTTCACTTCCTGCTGCTCCTTGAATTTTGATTTCATTATTTGATGGATATATTCTATCCTCCATTTTAAATTTATTTATTTTAAACCCATTCATTGAAAAACTATCGTTACTAGAAAAAACAGTATCTATTATTGATGTCCCTGTTTGAATCACCGTATTTGTATAATACACCTCTATTGAGGGTCTTAATAAAGTGTTTGCGTTATCAAAACTGAATGAGGTTAAAGAGCCTTCGCTTCCAGTTGCTTCTAAAATAATACCTCTAAAATAATCATTAAATGCTCGTTGGGAAGCAAATTCCGCTGAACCATATTTATCTAAAAAAAGATTTTTAAAAACGTCTTCTTTTAGTGGTATTCTTGCAAAAGGAACAGGAATTGTACTTGCGGCTGATACTGTAAATCTTAAGCTGTCTTTTCTATAAGCTTCATTATTTGAATTTCTCCTTGTGATCACAAAAAGGGTGTCTGCTTTTGAAGGTTTGAATGGAAAATTAACTTGAGCGTTTAACTCTGAACCCGATTTTTGAAATGTAGCATCAGAAAAATAACTATTTATTTTTGTTGGGTCTGAAGGATTGAAAGTATTGATATATGTATTGGATCTAAAAACATTTAAATTAAATGATTTTGAAGCGTCTCCAAAAACAGAATCTAATTGATAACTTTTATCCGTTGCATTTGCCAAACGAACTTGATATGGTATTTTGATGAAAACGGTATCAATAGTTGTTATTAAAGTTTGATTTGATTTGATAGTAAGAGTATCTTTAAAAACTTTCAAATCATTGGCAATAGAGATTTGGGAAATAATAGAAGCTTCTATTTTTTCGTAGTTTGGATTTGCATAAACTCCCAATAAATATTGATTTAATTGCCTTGAAATATTGTCAGATTGAACTTTTTCTAAAGGACTATTTTCAACTTCGATATCCACAAAAACACCATCTAAATCGAACTTTGTGTTGGAAATAACATTCGAACCAATATCTGTAAAATCTTTTTCACATGAAATGATTATGCTTATAAAACCAATTAAAATAGCAACGTAACTAACTCTTATTATATGTTTCTTCACTTTCGAAATAATTAACTTCCTGATACCAAATCAGAATAAAACCCTAAATACGCATCTCTTTGGCTTTCAAGATCATAACCCAAAACAGGAACCTTTTGCGTTTTTAAAAACTCTATCAATTCTTTAGGAATTGTCTCACTTCCATGAACAACAGCATCTGAATTTTCAATAGCGCATTTTAAAATATTCACATAATTTGGTGTTTCTAAATGTGCCACCTTTTTTTTGTCTTTAATATCAAAGAAAACTTTTTTTGCGAAATCTCCAGATAAATTTCCTTCAAAACCACCATTATAGAGCGAAGTCACAATTTTACTTCCCGTAAAAAGTGGCTCTTCTTTATAATATTCTTTCAAATAAATGGGCAGCATGGAAGCCATCCAACCATGAACATGAATAATGTCTGGAGCCCAATTGAGTTTTTTTACCGTTTCAACAACACCTTTTGCAAAAAAAATAGCTCTTTCATCATTATCTGGAAAAAGCTGATCATCTTCGTCCGTAAAAACAGCTTTTCTTTTAAAGTATTCTTCATTATCTATAAAATAAACTTGCATTCTCTCTTTTGGGATAGAAGCAACTTTTATAATCAAAGGCATATCAACATCATCTACTACCAAATTCATTCCTGAAAGGCGAATTACTTCATGTAATTGATGTCTTCTTTCATTGATAACACCGAATCTAGGCATAAAAATTCGGGTTTGAACGCCTTTAGAATGGGCGTTTTTTGCTGCATTAAATGAGGTTGAAGAAAGCTCAGTCTCTGGTAAATACGGAACAACTTCAGACGATACAAACAATATTCTCTTGTCCTTCATTAAATCAAACTCTTTTATGAGATTGGCAAAATTACGAATTTATCTTCAAATATCGTGTTAAAATGCTAAGTTTGCACACATTTAGCAGAATTTTGGGATGAAAATATTTAAAAAGCGCGACCAATTGAAATCGTTTTTAGAAGAATCTAAAAAAAACAAAAAAACAATTGGTTTTGTACCAACAATGGGTGCTTTGCACAGGGGCCATTTATTTTTAATTGAACAAGCAAAGAAAAAAAATGACCTTACTGTAGCCAGTATTTTTGTAAATCCAACACAATTTAACAATCAAGAAGACTTAGATAACTATCCAAAAACTCTTGAAAAAGATATAGAATTATTGGAAAGTGTTTCCTGTGATGTCCTTTTTGTACCAACTATTGCCGAAATTTATCACAAAAATGTGGTTTCAAATAAGTTTGATTTTGATGGATTAGAACATGAAATGGAAGGAAAGTATCGAGCAGGTCATTTTGACGGAGTTGGCACCATTGTAAAAACACTTTTCGAAATTGTATCTCCCAAAAATGCTTATTTTGGTGAAAAAGATTTTCAACAATTGCAAATTATAAAAAAATTAGTAGCAAAAAATCAACTCCCCATTTCAATCAAAGGTTGTGCTATTTATAGAGAAAAAGATGGATTGGCAATGAGTTCAAGAAACGCACGTTTAAGTTCTGAACAAAGAAAAGTTGCTCCAATTATTTACAAAGTTTTGAAAAAAGTAAAAAAGAAATTCCTAGAAGAAACTGAAGGAGAAATTTCTGAATGGGTTGAAAATCAGTTTAAAAATCATCCTTTTTTACAATTAGAATATTTTACCATTGCTGATGAAAAATCACTAAAACCGATAAATATCAAAGAATTTGATAAGAAATATCGTGCTTTTATTGCTGTTTTTGCAGGAAATATTCGATTGATTGATAACATTCAATTAAAAAATTAATAACCAAAAAAATACTATTTTTGCTGCATGTTAGTACAAGTAGTAAAATCGAAAATCCATCGTGTAAAAGTTACAGGTGCTGATTTAAATTATATAGGAAGCATTACCATAGACGAGGATTTGATGGATGCTGCAAATATTATTGAAGGCGAACGTGTTCAAATTGTTAATAATAACAATGGGAACCGTTTAGAAACCTATGCAATTCCTGGCCCCAGAGGAAGTGGAGAAATTACTTTGAATGGAGCTGCATCAAGGTTGGTTGCTGTGGGTGATATACTTATTTTAATAGTTTATGCGTTTATGGAATTGGAAGAGGCTAAAAAATTTAAACCTGCTTTGGTTTTTCCTAACGAAAAAGACAATACGCTAACCTAATTTTGAAGCCACAAAAAATTTTAAAAATTACATTACCTCTCGCTTTGGGAGGTTTTTTAGTTTGGTATTCATTAACAATTGTTTCTCCAGAAAAATTAGCTGCTTATTTTAAAAATGCAAATTATCCTTGGGTTTTATTAGGATTGATTTTCGGAATTTTAAGTCATATTTCAAGAGCTTATAGATGGAAATTTTTACTAGAACCAATGGGATTCAAACCCAAATTTGTAAATTCATTTTTAGCCGTTTTAGTGGGATATTTGGTAAATCTAATTTTGCCAAGAGCAGGAGAAGTTTCAAGAGCTGCAATAATGGCTAACTACGAAAAAGTCCCTTTTGAAAAAGGTTTTGGGACTATTGTCGCTGAGAGATTGGCTGATTTATTGATGCTTTTTTTGGTTATTTTAATAGCGCTCTTTATTCAGTTTGATTTTATCTGGAATTTACTCATCAAAAATTTTAATCCTTTAAAAATAATTGGAACACTGTTTTTATTGATTGTAGGGATTTTTGTTGTTTACAAAATTATCAAAAAAAGTAGCTCTACTTTCGCTTTCAAAATAAAATCTTTCCTTTTTGGGTTGAAAGAAGGACTTACTAGCATCTTTAAAATGCAAAAAAAATGGGCATTTATTGTTCATACATTTTTTATTTGGCTGATGTATATTGCCATGTTTTGGGCTACAATTCCTGCTGTTGATGGACTTGAGATTCCTTTTGGAGGTGTTTTAATTGGGTTTATTGCTGGCGGATTTTCAATTGCAGCAACCAATGGAGGTTTGGGTTTGTATCCAATTGCGGTAGCAAGTGCTTTGGCGTTGTTTGGGGTAGATGAAGTAACAGGAAACGCTTTCGGATGGATCATGTGGACAGCACAAACTGCCATGATTGTTGTTTTTGGAGGATTGTCTTTTTTAGTATTACCCATTTTTAATAAAGTAAAATAAATTCAGTAAAATCTACTAGATTTGCTTTAAACCTTAAATCTTGAACCTTAAATCTTGAACTCCTAGAATGTCTAAATTAAAAACATCCTTTTTCTGTCAAAACTGTGGCACACAACATGCTAAATGGGTGGGACAATGTGGCGCTTGTAAAGAATGGAATACGATTGTTGAAGAAGTCATTCAAAAAGAAGAAAAACGGGAATGGAAACAATCTACAACGGCAAAACAAAGCATCAATAAACCCCTCAGAATTGCAGAAATAATTCTAAATCCTGAAGAAAGAATTGTAACCAATAACACAGAATTAGACACAGTTTTAGGAGGTGGTTTGGTAAAAGGCTCTGTGATTTTATTGGGTGGCGAACCAGGTATTGGAAAATCTACTTTATTATTACAAATTGCATTGAATATTTCTCAGAAAGTATTGTATGTTTCCGGCGAAGAAAGTCAATCTCAAATAAAAATGAGAGCAGAAAGATTGGAAGCTATCAACTCTAATTGTTTGATTTTAACAGAAACCAACACACAACAAATCTTTAAAAACATTGAAGAAACTGAACCAGAAGTTTTAGTGATTGATTCTATTCAAACCCTTCATACAAATACAATTGAAGCCTCTCCTGGAAGTATTTCTCAAATCAGAGAAACTGCTGCAGAATTGATAAAATTTGCCAAAGAAACTGCCACTCCAGTGTTGTTAATTGGACACATCAACAAGGATGGAAATATTGCGGGACCAAAAATTTTAGAACATATGGTAGATGTGGTTTTGCAGTTTGAAGGTGATAGAAATCATACTTACAGAATATTACGCTCACAAAAAAACAGGTTTGGCTCCACTTCCGAATTAGGAATTTATGAAATGCTTTCTGATGGTTTGCGCGAAATTTCAAATCCGTCAGAAATATTAATTTCCAAGAAAGATGCTGATTTGAGTGGCACTGCAATTGCCTCAACATTGGAAGGAATTCGTCCTTTAATGATTGAAATTCAGGCACTAGTCTCAACAGCTGTTTATGGAACTCCACAGCGTTCTACCACGGGTTATAATCTCAAAAGATTGCACATGATTTTAGCTGTATTAGAAAAAAGAGCAGGTTTTAAATTGGGCGCAAAAGATGTTTTTTTAAATATTACTGGCGGCATCAATGTGGATGACCCGGCAATTGATTTGGCAGTAGTTGCCGCTATTTTATCATCCAATCAAGATATTGCCATCAATCCAAATGTGTGTTTTGCCGCAGAAGTTGGTTTGGCTGGAGAAATTAGACCAGTTTCAAAAATTGATCAACGAATTTCAGAAGCAGAAAAATTGGGTTACAAAACTTTTGTTGCCTCAAAATACAATAAAATCACCTCAAAAAATCACGGAATCAAACTGATTTTAGTAGGCAAAATTGAGGAAGCTTTTGCTACGTTGTTTGCGTGAGAAAATAAAAAAACCGAACATTTCTGTTCGGTTTCGCTAACTTTTATACCATTTATTTTTTATTTACTTCTTTGATGTATTTTTCCAAAGCCATTGTCATGGAAGGCGTTTCTTTAGTTGGGGCCTCAATATTACACACTAAACCTGCTTCTTCAACAGCATCAACAGTTGTTTTTCCAAAGGCTGCAATACGAGTGTCGTTTTGTTTGAAATTTGGGAAATTTTGAAACAAAGATTCTATTCCTGATGGACTAAAAAATACCAAAATATCATAAAATACATTTTCTAAATCAGACAAATCACTCGTAACAGTTTTATACAAATCTGCTCTCGTCCAATTTACTCCAGAATTGTCCAAATCTATTGGAATGCTTGGTTTCAATTTATCTGATGAAGGCAATAAAAACTTTTCGTTTTTATGTTTCTTTATCAATTTTATCAACTCAGGAAAATCTTTAGTACCAACATAAATTTTTCGTTTTCTATAAACTACATATTTTTGTAAATAGTAAGCTACAGCTTCAGATTGACAGAAATATTTCATATCATCTGGCATTTTAAATCGCATTTCTTAAGCAATTCTAAACAAATGATCAACAGCATTTCTGCTAGTTAAAATAATTGCTGTAAAATTTTTAAAATCTATTTTTTGAGCACGAATATCTTTCACAGAAATTCCTTCCACATGAATAAATGGTCTGAAATCTACCTTCACTTTATGTTTTTCGGTAAGCTCAAAATAGGGGGATGCGTCGCCTTTTGGATCAGGTTGTGATACTAAAATCGTTTTCACTTTCATATGCGTCTATTTTATCTTTAAAACATCAATTTAAACAGTATCAATAGCGGTGCTATTTCGAAGGCACAAATGTACAAAATAAAATAAAACAAGTGATTTAATATCAGGTTTTTATTGTTTAAAAAATGTAAGATAAAACTTATGAAAAACAAAAATCCTGCAAGATAATAAATGATTATCGATTGCAAATTTGCATATTCCTTCAATAAAATAAGAATGAAAAGATAGCAAGAAATAGCAAAAAAATAGTTGGCTTTTGAAACCACAAAAGACACTAGTGTTTTTCGCAACATGAATAAAAATAGTAAAATATTTTCAATGCCCCTTTTTAACAGAAAATAGATAAAAACCATCTTAAAAACCACTGAAAATTCCTGAAAATTCAGAGCATTTGCTCCATCATAAAATACTTTGACATCAAAAAAAAGCAACGAAAGTACAGTTACTGAAAAAAGTGTAAATAAAACATGAAAAACACTTAAAAAACTATAGTTTTCATCGATAGTTCTCTCTAAAAGACTAATCTTAAAAAGCTTATAGGCCACTTCTTTAAACCTATCAGTATCAATAATTGTTGATATAAATAAAATCAAAAACAATAACAACAAGATAAAGGTCAACCAATTGTTTGATAAAGGCATTCGTTCTATTGCTTGCAATTGAATTTGATTTAAAGATTTTAAGACAAAATTAGTAATTAAATAATGTATATTTGTTCACTTTTCACATGAAAATTTATTTATGTCAGACGCCCTTGTAATCATTCCAACCTACAACGAAAAAGAAAATATTGAAGCGATTGTTAAGGCTGTTTTCAGTCAAAAAAAAGCGTTTGATATTTTGATTGTGGATGATAATTCTCCTGATGGAACTGCTGAAATTGTAAAAAAATTGATGCCTGAATTTCCAAACCAACTTTTTTTAGAAGTACGTTTGAAAAAAAATGGTTTAGGAACTGCATACATTCATGGATTTAAATGGGCAATTGTACGGAAATATGACTACATTGTCGAAATGGACGCTGATTTTTCTCACGATCCAAAGGATTTAATCAGACTTTATGATGCATGTCATAAAGAGGGGGCAGATGTTGCAATTGGCTCAAGATATTCACAAGGAGTAAATGTAGTAAAATGGCCAATGAAACGTGTTTTGCTATCTTATTTAGCTTCAAAATATGTGCGCTTTATTACAGGAATCCCGATACATGATACTACAGCTGGATTTGTTTGTTGGAAAAGAAAAGTACTTGAAACCATACAATTAGATAAAATAAAATTTATAGGTTACGCCTTTCAAATAGAAATGAAATTTATTGCATGGAAACATCATTTTTCAATAAAAGAGGTTTCTGTTATTTTTACAGATCGCACTTTAGGAACATCAAAAATGAGTGGAAATATTGTTTATGAAGCACTATTTGGAGTTTTAAAAATGCGATTAAGAGGATTGCCAAAATAAAATTTTAAAATGAATACAATTTTAATTAAAAATGCTACCATTGTTAACGAAAACAATACCTTTTTAGGTGATGTTTTAATTGAAAATGAACTTATAAAAAAAATCTCTTCCAACATCGAAAGTGATCAAAACACTCAAATTATCGATGCAAAAGGAAGTTATTTAATTCCTGGATTTATTGATGATCAGGTGCATTTTAGAGAGCCAGGTCTTACTCACAAAGCAACTATCGCGACCGAAAGTAGAGCTGCTGCAGCTGGGGGAATTACTACTTTTATTGAGCAACCAAACACAGTTCCAAATGCAACCACTCAAAAATTATTGGAAGATAAATTTGAAATTGCATCCAACACATCATACGTAAATTACTCATTTATGTTTGGTGGAACGAATGATAATTTGGAAGAGTTATTGAAAACCGATCCAAAAAAAGTAGCAGGAATCAAATTATTTTTAGGTTCGTCAACAGGAAATATGTTGGTAGATGATGTGGAAGTGTTAGAAAAGATTTTTTCATCTACCAAAATGATTATTTCTGTACATTGTGAAGATGAAGCTACTATCAGAAAAAATACCGCGCTTTACACAGAAAAATTTGGGGAAAATATTCCTATAAAATATCATCCAATCATAAGAAGCGAAGAATCTTGTTACATTTCGTCATCAAAAGCAATTGAATTGGCAAAAAAAACAGGAGCTCGTTTGCATATTTTTCATGTGTCAACAGAGAAAGAAACACACCTTTTTAGAAACGATATTCCTTTAGAAGAAAAACAAATAACTGCCGAAGTTTGCATTCATCATTTGTGGTTCAATGATGCTGATTACGATGAAAAAGGCACATTTATCAAATGGAATCCAGCTGTAAAAGCTGAAAAAGACAGATTGGGTTTATGGAAAGCTTTATTAGATGACAGAATCGATGTTTTGGCGACAGACCACGCTCCACATACTTTAGAAGAAAAAAATAATGTGTATTGTAAGGCTCCAAGTGGAGGTCCTTTGGTGCAACATGCAGTCATGGCAATTTTAGAAAAAGTAAAAGAAGGTATCATTTCAATTGAAAAAGCGGTTGAAAAAATGAGCCACAATCCAGCAAAATTATTTCAAATAGAAAAACGCGGATTTATCAAAGAGGGCTATTTTGCGGATGTCGTTTTGATTGATCCAAACAAACCACAAACGGTTACAAAAGAGAACATCTTATACAAATGTGGCTGGTCGCCTTTTGAAGGAAATACATTTTCACATTCCATTACTCATACGTTTGTCAATGGAAATTTGGTGTATGAAAATGGAAAATTCAACGAAAATATTCGTGGAAAACGTCTCACTTTTAATCGATAAAATGAAGAATCTTTGCTTTTATTTTGGTATTCTTTTTTTGTTTTCTTGCACTAGTAACACCATTTTAGAAAAACCAAAAAACTTGATTCCAAAAGATTCTATGAGTTTGTTGATTGAAGAAATGATGATTGCTTCTTCATCAAAATTCATCAAAAACAAGTTTCAAGAAAATGATGTAAACTACATGACGTTGGTTTATGAGCGTTTTAAAATTGACAGTCTTCGTTTTCAAGAAAGTAACTTGTATTACATTTCTAAAATAGATGATTATCAAAAAATTATAGAAAAAGCAACCCAAAGTTTAGAAGCTAAAAAAGCATTTTATGGTTCTCAAAAAACTCGATTAGATTCCCTCAGAAAAGATTCCATCAAAAAGATAAAAACCAATGCAAAGTTGTTGGATAGTATTAAAAAATTGGAATTAGCACCAATTCAATAATCTTTATTTTCTTGGATATTTTGTTGTAATTTCTTGAATCGTTTTTTCAATTTTTTCAAACTCAAAGTTCTGCATATGCTGAATTTTTTTAGAAGAATATGTTGAAATTGAATGCGCTGATCTTGCTGAATATTTACTCAATAAAGATTCTTTTCCATTAATTTTTGAAATCAACCAAGCCACTCTCCAAAAAATTTCAGTTTGCCAAGAAGTCACTTTCTTTGAAGGTCTTTTTTTGCCAAAAGCAGCTGCTATTGCAAAGAAAATTTCTTTGAACGATTTGTTTTCAGTAACTAAGATAAATCGCTCATTACTAACATCCGATTTCATCAATAAAATCATGGCTTTTACTACATCTTTTACAGCAACAAAACCTGTGATTCCCTCTGTATAATAGTCAAATCCGTTGTAAACTTGACTAAATAATTTTCCTGATCCTGAGTCCCAAAAACCGCATCCTAAAATCACTCCCGGATTTACAATGACGACTTTTACTCCTTCTTGACTTGCACGCCAAACTTCCATTTCAGCACCAAATTTTGTGATGGAATATCCACTGTTATCCAACTCCTTATTCCATTCATTATCCTCAGTAATCAATTCATTTGTTAACGATTCTCCGACTGCTGCAATAGAACTTACATAGCAAAATTTTTCAATTTTTGCATCAATCGCTAAATTTACAATGATCGCAGTACCATGAATGTTTATCTTTCGCATTTCTCTATAATCAGTTGGATTGAAAGAAATAAAAGCAGCACAATGATACACGTGTTTTACACCAAAAAAAGCAGGAATCATAGAAGGAACATCTGTAATATCCGCTTGAAACCACTCAATTTTTTCAAATAAAGTTGTGTCATTCGTATATGAAAAAAACACGTTTTTCACTTTCTCTAATGTTGATACTGATCTGTAAATCGCTCTTATTGATTCATTTTCTAAACTCAAATGATACAACAAATGCGATCCAACCAAACCTGTTCCTCCTGTAACTAAAATCATGATACGAATTTAGCATATTTTAGCTGATAAAGGTATATTTGCAACTTGATAAATTGAACATCATGAAGAATTTTATTGAGGAATTGCAATGGAGAGGAATGTTGCATGATAGCATGCCTGGAACTGAAGAACATTTGTTAGAAGAAATGAGAAGTGCTTATGTGGGATTTGATCCAACTGCAGATTCTTTGCATATTGGAAATTTAGTTCCAATCATGTTACTAGCTCATTATCAACGTTGTGGGCATAGACCTATTGCTTTAGTTGGAGGTGCAACAGGCATGATTGGTGATCCTTCAGGAAAATCTGCTGAGCGAAATTTGTTAGATGAAAAAACACTGAGACACAATCAAGAGTGTGTAAAAGCACAATTATCACACTTTTTAGATTTTACAAGTGATGCCAAAAACGCAGCACTCTTAGTGAATAATTACGATTGGATGAAAACTTTTTCTTTCCTTGATTTTATTCGCGATGTGGGCAAACACATCACCGTAAATTACATGATGTCTAAAGATTCTGTAAAAAACAGAATTAGCTCAGAATCAAAAGAAGGGATGTCTTTTACCGAGTTTACCTATCAATTAGTGCAAGGTTATGACTTTTTACATTTGTTTCAAAAAAACCAAACAACCTTGCAAATGGGTGGTTCAGATCAATGGGGAAATATTACTACAGGAACCGAATTGATTCGTAGAATTGGTGGTGGAAAAGGCTATGCAATTACCTGTCCTTTAATTACAAAATCTGATGGATCTAAGTTTGGAAAGTCTGAAGGAGGAAATGTTTGGTTGGATGCCAAAAGAACTTCACCTTATAAGTTTTACCAATATTGGTTGAATACTTCTGATGAAGATGCTGAAAAATACATTAAAATTTTTACCTTTTTAGATCAAAAAACGATTACCGATTTAATTATTGAACATACAAAAGCGCCTCATACTCGAATTTTACAAAAACGTTTGGGAGAAGAAGTTACGGTATTGGTTCATGGAAAAGATGCCTATGAAAATGCTATTGCCGCTTCAGAAATATTATTTGGAAACTCAACTGCAACCACTTTAAAATCATTGGATGAACAAACATTTTTGGATATTTTTGATGCAATTCCACAAGCTGTAATTTCATCAGAAATATTAAAAGACGGACTTACAATGGTTGACGCTTTATCTGGAAAAACGAACTTTTTAGCGTCAAATGGAGAAGCAAAAAGAGCTTTGAAAGAAAATGGAATTTCGGTAAATAAAGAAAAAATTAGGGAAGATTTTATCATCACAAAAAATGATTTAATTGCTGAAAAATATGTGTTATTGCAAAGAGGAAAAAAGAGTTATTTTTTGATTCGATTTGAATAGTGGAAAAACAACTCCCAAACATCGATTTTACAAATTTTCAGACAGTAAGTTCCCTTTTTGTGACGCTTACAGGGATCATTTTTGTACGTTATTTGGTTGTTTCTGGATTGTATCATTTGGTATTTTTCGAGTTTCTGAAAAAGGCATTTCAAAATCGATTTTTGCATAAAAAAACAGTAAAAAAATCGCAATTACAAAAAGAAATTTTTTGGTCTTTTATTAGCGGACTTATTTTTGCTGCCACTGGTTTGTTAATCTATTTTATGTATACAAACGGATTTACAGCAATTTATACTAACTTTTCAACTTCCTCTTTTTTATACATTCCTTTGAGTATTTTTATCTTTTTATTTATACAAGACACTTATTATTACTGGTTTCACAGATGGATGCACCTTCCAAAGGTATATAAATACATGCATTTAATTCATCATAAAAGCGTACATACTTCTGTGCTTACTTCCTTTTCATTTCATCCTTTAGAAACAATTTTTCAAGCTGCATTTTTGCCAATTGTAATCGTAATTTTGCCAATGCATACATATGCGTTTCTTTGTGTACTTTTAACTATGACAATTTCTGCAACCATCAATCATGCAGGAGTAGAAATTTATCCTTCAGGTAGGTTTGGAAAATGGTTTCAAAAATGGTTTATTGGAGCCACACATCACGATAATCATCATATAAAATTCAATTATAATTACGGATTATACTTTACTTTTTGGGATAGATTGATGAAAACTGAATTTGAGAAATAATTTTTCTTACACTTAATTTTTGACGATTTTCATCCAATTTTCATCTGCCTTTTGTTGAAGGCTTTTTGGATCTTCTTTTTGCCACATTTCAAGAGTATTTGTACCCCAAGAATTGTAAAACAAGTATAATTTTCCTTCTCTGATTTCAAAAGTTTTTGGATTTATACTCACTTTTTCTCCGTTTTTGCCCATAGCATAAGCGCAAAATCCTCCATATTGAGGAATGTATTTTGTTGGATTTTTATTAAAAATAGCTAAGTTTTTTTTGGAGGAAAACTGAAATTTTACGCCATCAAAATCTGCAGTAATTTGTCTATTTCCTTTTTTAGCTTCATTTTCAAAATAAGAAACCAAATCATAACCTTCAGCAATAAATCCGTTTTTTAAGTTGTAATGTTGAGAAAAAAGGGTGAGTGAAATTGATAAGAAAAAAAGGAAAGAAAAATATTTCATACGATAGAATTTGAATCTATTGTCGAAATATTTTTAAAATAATTACAACACCATCAAATTACATCCTCTAATATCTGCATTGTCAAAACGTCCAATAATTTCAAATGTGCCATTTTCATTGATTTTTCCCAAATCTTGGGTAGCAATAAAGGAACAAGAATTGTAGTTAGCCAAATCAACAATATTAATTCCACCAGGTTTTTGGTTTGGTAAAATTGTCAAAGCATCTTCAGTATCACGTATCAGAATTTTCATCCAAGGTGGGGTTTTAAAGATACCGTTTCCAACAGAATATGCCTGACTCAACAATTCTGTCATACCATATTCAGAATGAATTTTAGCAACTCCAAATCCATTTTTTAACACTTCATGAAGTTCAGCTCTCACCAATTCTTTTCTTCTACCTTTCATGCCTCCAGTTTCCATGATTATGGTGTTTTTCAATGAAAATTGATATTTTTCTATCAAATCTAACAAAGCAAATGAAACGCCAATCAATATAATTTTTTGACCATTTTTATCTAATTTGATGAGTTTTTGAGTCAATTCATCTAAATTATGTAAATAAAATCCGCTTTCAGATTGGTTCGTTTTTCGAATCAAATCATTCACCATAAACACCAAAGAAGAGCCATTTCTTTCTAAATAATTTGGCAATAATGCCAACACAACATAGTCTTTGATGTCTCCATAAAAATGAGCAAAACCATTTACATAACTTTCTTTATATAATTCAATATCAGTCACAAAATGCTGGCTAGTTATACTTCCTGTAGTTCCTGAGCTGGTAAAAATCTCTTGAATTTCATCATTGGATGAAACTATTTTTCGACTTTTAAAAAACTGAATAGGCAAAAATGGAATTTGTGCAAGTAAATTTATATCTGAAGGATGAACATTTAACAAATCGCAAAAAGAGCGATAGGTTTTATTGTTTTCAAACTGATATTTAAAAACGTCTAAAGCGACTTTTGTAAAGTCGTTTTCTGATGAAATATTAAAAATATTTTTATCCATTTTCAAATACAAAAATAGCATTTATCAATTCAAATATTTTGTATTTTTAGTAGATAAATAAACATATCAAAAAATTATGAAAAAAATAATTTTATTATTCAGTTTTGCATTGTTCCTTTTCTCTTGAAGTGAAACAGAGCCTTCTCTTAAGTTTAAAATTTTACCGATAAAAGAGGCGAAAACTCCTGATTTTTTTGAATACAGAACTTTAGATACAATTGTAATAAAATATGATCTGCCTAATGGCTGTCATCAATTTTGGAGCGTTTATTATGAATATGACAAAAACGCAAGAATTGTTGCCGTCAATGCTATCAATGATTTAGAAAGTATATGCACCCAAGCAGTTATCGAAAAAGAAATCAAAATTCCTATTCAAATTTTACAACAAGAAAACTATCTTTTTAGATTTTATAAAGGCAAAGATACAAATGGCAAAAGTATATTTGAAGAAATTGAAGTGCCTGTAAGATAAAATATTATTCCTTGTAAATTTTAATAATCAATTCGCCTTTATCATCCATAGAAGCCCTGTACATTCCTTCAGTATTAAATTCAAAAGACATGTTGCCGTTTTTATCTAAAGCAACAACACCCCCTGTGCCTCCCAATTTTGAGAGTTTATTTTGAATCACATCTTTGGTAGCTTCTTTCAGTGATTTTTTCTGATATTCCATTTGTGCAGAAATATCGTAGGCAACTTGACTTCTTATAAAATATTCGCCCCAACCTGTTGATGAAACTCCGCAAGTTTTATTGTTTGCATAGGTTCCTGAACCAATAATTGGTGCATCACCAATTCTTCCCCAGCGTTTGTTAGTCATTCCTCCTGTTGAAGTTCCAGCAGCAATATTTCCAAATTTATCCAAAGCGACACAACCTACAGTTCCAAATTTACTGTCTTTGATAATTGGATCGTAAAAATTGGCTTTTTTGTCATTATGATCTAATTCGGTTTTTTCTTGGTTGATGATTTTTTGCAATGATTGAAAACGATTTTCTGTATAAAAGTAACTTGGATTCACAATATCCAATCCTTTTTCTTTAGCAAATGCAGATGCGCCTTCTCCTGAAAGCATTACGTGTTCGGAATCTGTCATGATTTTAATTGCCAATTCAATCGGGCTTTTTACATCTTTTACGCCAGCAACAGCCCCTGCATTTAAGGTTTTTCCATCCATAAAAGAAGCATCCAATTCATTGGTTCCTGCATTTGTAAAAACAGCCCCTTTTCCTGCATTGAATAAGGGAGATTCTTCCATTACTTGAATCGTTTTTAGAACAGCATCTGTAGAAGTGCCTCCATTTTTCAGAATAGTATAACCCACTTTAATAGCTTCTTCTAATTTAGCTTTGTAAGTAGCCTCCATTTCATCGGTCATGTTTTTTTTCAAAATTGTTCCTGCTCCTCCATGAATGATGATTGCAAAATCATTGATTTTTTCTTCTTTGGAAGTAGATTCACAATTCATTAAAATAAGACTAAAAAAGAGTAAAAGAATCGATTTTTTCATTTTTATGTTTGATTTTTAACAATTCGTATTGATTTTGTTAAATTTATTTATCTCTAAAAGATTTCGTAATTTCGGACTTAAAAGTAAACAACATAAATTGAAACACAAAATGACAGATTTTCACATGACAGAAATGCTACAGGAACTTGGTTTAAAAGCAATAAACAATGGAACTTCTACAGGAAAAAGTTCTTTTCCGAGTAGTCAAACTATTGATAGTTATTCACCAGTTGATGGTTTATTGATTGGAAAAGTAACCATTACTAGCCATGAGAATTATGAAAAAGTAATGATTTCGGCTTCAGAAGCTTTTACATTTTGGAGAAAAAAGCCTGCTCCTTATAGAGGAGAAATTGTGCGTCAATTTGGTCAAAAGCTTCGTTTAAAAAAAGAAGCACTTGGAAAATTGGTTTCTTATGAAATGGGGAAATCCTACCAAGAAGGATTAGGTGAAGTGCAAGAAATGATTGATATCTGTGATTTTGCTGTAGGTTTATCGCGCCAATTACATGGACTTACGATGCATTCTGAACGTCCAGGCCACAGAATGTATGAACAATATCACCCTTTGGGAGTTGTTGGAATTATTTCAGCTTTTAATTTCCCAGTAGCTGTTTGGGCTTGGAATACAGCTTTAGCTTGGATTTGTGGAGATGTTTGCGTTTGGAAACCAAGTGAAAAAACACCCTTATGTGGCATTGCTTGTCAACATATCATTGCAGAAGTTTTTGCTGAAAACAATTTGCCTGAAGGAATTTCGTGTTTGATTAATGGAAATTATAAAGTAGGTGAATTCATGACAAAAGATGCAAGAATTCCTTTAATTTCAGCAACAGGAAGCACCAAAATGGGAAAAATTGTTGCCAAAGAAGTTGCAGGACGTTTGGGAAAATCTTTGTTAGAATTAGGTGGGAACAATGCCATCATTGTAACCCCAGATGCTGACATTAAAATGACTGTAATTGGTGCTGTATTTGGTGCTGTAGGAACAGCTGGCCAACGTTGTACATCCACTAGAAGATTGATAATTCATGAATCAATTTTTGAGAAAGTAACAGAAGCGTTGACAAAAGCATATCAACAATTGCGTATTGGAAATCCATTGGATGAACAAAATCATGTGGGTCCTTTGATTGATAAACAAGCTGTAAATATGTATGAAAATGCCATTCAAAAAGTGGTTGAAGAAGGAGGGAAAATAGTAGTTGAAGGTGGGGTTTTATCAGGAAAAGGATATGAAAGTGGTTGTTACGTAAAACCTGCGATTGCAGCTGCTGACAATTCATTTACAATTGTTCAGCACGAAACTTTCGCGCCAATTTTATACTTGATAAAATATTCAGGAGACATAATGAACGCGATTGAAATTCAAAACGGAGTTGCGCAAGGCTTATCATCTGCAATTATGACAAATAATTTACGAGAAGCTGAAGCATTTTTATCTGTAAATGGTTCAGATTGTGGAATAGCGAATGTAAATATTGGCACTTCTGGAGCTGAAATTGGAGGCGCTTTTGGTGGAGAAAAAGAAACTGGTGGAGGTCGTGAATCTGGCTCTGATGCTTGGAAAGTGTATATGAGAAGACAAACAAACACCATCAATTATACTACTGAACTGCCTTTGGCACAAGGAATTAAATTTGATTTGTAAATGCTTTGTTTGCTGTAAAAAAATGAAATCATCTATACTTTTATGGCTGATTTAAACGTTTTACAATTTTTACAGTCTAAGCATCATGAAAACAAAACAACTTCAACATTTATTTTTAAGAGCAGGGTTTGGAATTACCCCTCAACTTGTCAATGATTTGTCAAAAAAAAATAAAAATAAAGTTGTTGATTTTTTATTCTCTACTACCACATTTCAACCGCTAGAAATCGATCTTTCCGAACTTTCTATTTACACTCAAGAATATCAGAAAAACAACACTTTTTCGATGGAATTTCAACGGAAAAGTAATGAGAAAATTAGAGAGTACAATAAAATTTGGATTGAACGACTAGCAGATTCTGATTCGCTTTTAAGAGAAAAAATGACCTTGTTTTGGGCTAATCACTTTGTGTGTAAAAATCAGAATATCTATTTTGTGCAACAATATAATAACTGCCTTAGAAAAAATGCTCTCGGCAATTTTGGTGATTTTGTAAAAGAAATTTCTAAAGAACCAGCCATGTTGAACTATTTGAACTCCAGACAAAACAGAAAAAAACAACCCAATGAAAATTTCGCAAGAGAACTCATGGAACTTTTTACATTAGGCGTTGGAAATTATTCTGAAAATGACGTCAGAGAAAGTGCACGAGCTTTTACGGGTTATAATCATACTTTTAATGGTGAATTTGTCATTGGAAAATATCATCATGATGAAGCTTTGAAGACTTTTTTTGAAGAAACAGGAAATTTTACAGGCGATGATGTGATTGATATCATCCTAAAACAAGAACAATGTGCTCGTTTTATTTGCGAAAAAATATATCGCTATTTTGTAAATGACCACGTCAATGAAAAACATGTAGATGAACTAACCACCGTTTTTTACAAAGATTACAATATCGAAAAACTGATGAAATTCTTGTTTTTGAAAGATTGGTTTTATGATGTTGAGAATATTGGAACTAAAATTAAATCCCCCATTGAACTATTGGTAGGAATGCAAAAAATGGTTCCTTTCTCATTTCAAAATACCAAAGATGTTCAAAAAATTCAACGCTTATTAGGTCAAGTACTTTTAGATCCTCCAAATGTTGCAGGATGGAAAGGTGGAAAAAATTGGATTGACAGCAATACCATTATTTTACGTTTGAAATTACCTTCTATTTTACTCTCAAATGCCGAAATTTCTATCAGAGAAAAAGGAGCGTTTGAAGATTCATTTGAAAAATATCACGCATCAAATAAAATTCAAAAAAACTTTGCGAAAGTAACTGTTGATTGGGATTTTTTCGAAGAAAGTTTTAAAAACATTTCTTTTGATGAAATGAAATCACTTTTTTTAATCACAGCGCCAAATGAGGGGACTGAAACGTATTTGAGTCATCTTTCAAAAAGTTCAAAAAAAGAATTTTGCATTCAATTAATGTCACTCCCAGAATATCAAATTTGTTAATATGAAATCGACAATTAAAAAAAGTTTGCGCAAGCAAAAACCATTGAATAAAAAGTCGATCGCATATGTGACCGATAAAAAATATAATTTGCACATATGAAAAGAAGAGCCTTTTTAAAACAATCTGCATTTGCAAGTAGCCTATTTTTTGTTCCAGGATTTTTAAAGGCTTTCGAAAATGTTTCTCCAAAAAGTTTTGGCTATAAACGTTTGGTAATGATTCAATTAGCAGGAGGAAATGATGGTTTAAATACGATTGTTCCATTTACAAATGACGATTATTACAAAAGCAGACCCAAAATTGCATTGCAAAAAAACGATTTGATTCCGGTTTCTGATTCTTTAGGATTTCATTCAAGTTTGTTGCCGTTGAAAAATTTATATGATCAAGGAAACTTAACTGTCATTAACAATGTTGGCTATCCAAATCCTGATCGTTCACACTTTAGAGCTACTGATATTTGGCAAACTGCGAGTAATTCCAATCAATATTGGCAAACTGGCTGGGTTGGAAGGTATTTGGATGCACATGGGTCTAATGCTTACAATGCCATAGAGATTGATGATAGTTTGTCTTTGCTATTAAAAGGCGAAAATATAAACGGAATTGCGACTCAAAATCCAAGTAATTTATTCAAATTATCACAAGATCCGTATTTTAAAAATGTTCTAAATCATTACAATGACGAACATTTAAGCGAACACAATTTAGGATATTTATACAAAACAATGATTGATGCAAAATCATCATCAAAATACATTTTTGAAAAAAATAAAATTGCTTCAAACAATACAACATATCCTAACAATCAATTCGCAAATCAATTAAAAACAACTGCAAAATTGATAAATTCTGGATTGGAAACACGTGTGTTTTTCTCTTCTCTTGGCGGATTTGACACACACGCAAATCAATTGAATTCACAAAAAAGATTGCTCGATATTTATGCAACAAGCATAGAAGCTTTTGTAAATGATTTAAAAAAACAAGGAACTTTTAATGATACATTAATCGTTACTTTCTCTGAATTTGGAAGGCGTGTAAAAGAAAATGCTGGAAATGGTACAGATCATGGAGCTGCAAGCAACGTTTTTATCATTGGAAATCAACTAAAAAAACAAGGTTTTTATAATGATTTAGCGAGTTTATCTGATTTGGATTCGAATGGAGATTTGAAATATACTGTTGACTTTAGAACGATTTATGATAGCATTTTAAAAAATTGGTTAGCAGTAAATGATGAACAAATTTTACAACATAAATTCAATTCTTTAGATTTTATCTAATTGTATTTCACTTTACGAATTACCCTCATTGCTTCTTTAAACTTGATGTAGGTTGTTTTGTCTTCAATATTTTTAATGTACTCTTTTGCTTTTTTAAGTTGTGTTGCAGCATCTAAAAAACCATTCAAATAGCACAATAAGTAATTGGTTGGCAATCGCAAAACATCTTCGTGATCTAACACAGACAGGGATATTTGATTTTCAATTTTTTGAATTATTGTATTGCAATTATCATAAATATGTTTGATAATTACTTCATCATATTTTGGAACTTCAAATAAGAATTCTGTGACAATATCGTGCTTTCCATTGTCTTTAAAATTGATGATGGTTTTTTCTAAAGGATAATGCATTTCCTTATTATTGATGCCCAGTAAAATATATTCAGTGATGATAAATGAACGATGGTTATAACTAATTTGAACTTCATCCAATGCAGAGAAAAACAATCGAACTTGTTCATTAACGAGCTCAATATCCACTCTTGAAAAATATTCTTTCCTGTTGATAATTTTTCGCTCTCCAGCCCAACATAATACAAACTGCTCATTAAAAACTTTGTATTGAGGATGATATTCTGGTTTGTGATTGTTGATAAAATCAAAGACGCCATTTAAAGTCAATTCGATATTATTTGTCGCACTTTTTTCAATAGCTGCAACAACTTCTTTGTTGGTGTTTTTCAGTTCAAAACGGGTTCCTGAAAAAGGCATGGAATTGCTTCCTCTTCTATAAAAAATAGTTCCTTTTTGATATTTCCAAGCATTTTTTAGTAATGAGGTAACTTGATGATTGGAATGAATTGTAACCAACCCAACTACTTTATGTCTTTGTAATCTTGGGAAAGGAACATTTTCATATTGAATTTTTGGTGGATTTACCAAATACGCATTCACCAGATTTTGAATTTTGCTATCATCAAAAAAATCTACGCCAACAATCGTATTTTCAGCATCAGAAATACCCACAACAATAAACGAATTATTCTCTGGGTTTGAGTTTGATAACGCACAAATGTGCTTTAAAAACTTTGCTTTCCCTTCTTTGTTTTCTAGCGATAATTTTTCCTTTTTATCATAAAAACTATTCTCATCATTGTGAGCTATAAGATTTTTAATTAAAAGGCGTTTATTTATCATTTAGTCTTTATGTATCATTGTAGCACTCGCTTGTGCAGTTGGAAAAACAACCAAATCTTCGATATTTACATGATAAGGTCTTGAAATAACAAAATGAATAATATCAGCAATATCAGTTGCTTGTAAAGGTTTATACCCTGTGTAAACGTTTTTTGCTCTTTCAGTATCCCCTTTAAAACGAACTTCAGAAAATTCGGTTTCAACCAACCCAGGATGTATTGCAGAAACACGAATGTTATACTCATTCAAATCCAATCGCATTGATTTATTGATGGCATTTACAGCAAATTTTGAAGCGCAATATACATTTCCGTTTTTATAGACTTCTTTTCCTGCTGTGGAACCGATATTCACAATAAAGCCATCATTTTGAGCAATCATTTGTGGAATAATTGCTTTACTTACATACAATAATCCTTTTACATTGATATCCAACATAGCGTCCCAATCATCTATATCTCCATCTTGAATTGTTGACAGTCCATGAGCATTGCCAGCATTGTTGATGAGAATATCGATTTTTTTAAAATTTTCTGGTAATGATTGTATGGCTTCAGCGACTTCTTTTCTCTTTGAAACATCAAATTTTAAGGTTGTTACTTCTGTAAAATCACTTAAAAATTCTTTGAGTTGTGCCAATCTTTTACCTCTTCTTCCGCAAAGTATCAATCTGATTTTATTTTTTGCAAATAACTCTGCTGTTGCTCTTCCAATACCTGATGTTGCTCCTGTGATGAGTGCTGTTTTCATTAAAATGTGTACTTTATATTAATATTCTAAAAGTATAAAAACTACTGATTACGAATTGATTTTTTTCTTTAGATTTTTTCATCTATTATTAACAAAGAAAAAACCGCTCTTTAGGAGCGGTTTCTCTTTCAATTGGCTATTTAAGCAATAGCCAATCAAAAATCAACTAACCAAACTTTATTTTAAAAATCTTCTTTCTTTTATTTCTCTATTTACTTTTGTACGTTTTCTGTCATCATTCCTTACGGTTTCAGAAGCCGCTTTAACAGATTTTTCACTTTTTAAATATTGTGTAAATCCTCTGCCTTTAAAATCGTATCTGGTATTTGAATCGATATGAAAAAGACGAATGTTACTATCATTTGCAATGGTTAATTCGAACTCTTCAATATCTCCACCTCCATAATTTAATGTTAAAATTTTCAGATTTTGAAAACCTACAACATCAAATACTTGATATCTTCCTTCAAAATCCCATGATACATTGTCAATATTTGTGCCAAAAGAATCATGAGAACTATAAAATGTTGTTATATTTTCAGGTGTAAATTGTAGATAATTTTCAGTATCAAAAGCATTTGGAGTTCCTCCTGTTGTATTTATTTTTTCCCAAGCTTTGTATTCTTGTAAAAAATATTCAATATTTTCATAAAATAACTTATCATAATCAAAATTATTAATCAAATATCCTACTAAAAAATAGGTAACATTTTGTCTGCGATTATACAATTGAATTTCGTTATTGGAACGAACTAAAACTTCAAAATCATTGAAACCATCAATGGTATGAACGGTTTCTAAAAATCCATTATATGTGTTGTAATTTCCTACTCTAATTCCCAAACCATTTCCAGTTCTTCCAATGTTTACAATATTGTTATTGGCATACATAACACCGTTTAAAAATGACAATGTAAATGCTCTAGAAACAAAAGGAATATCGCCATTTCCTGTGGTTCTGTGGATATCTACATACCAAACATCATAGTTTGAAACAACTTCCTCTATACTTGGCTGAAAATTATCAAAAGAATCTTGATAAAACGATGTACAAGCGTTGAAAAACAAACTTGTACTTACAATTACAAAAAGTAGTTTTAAAGTTCTCATAAGCCAATGATTTAAGGTTATACAAACTAAGATTCAAATTGTATGCCAAAAAAAAAGCGAACCAAATTGGTTCGCTTTTAGTATTGTTATTGTAGGATTAGCTTTTTAATGCTTCTGCACCTCCAACAATCTCTAAAATTTCGTTTGTAATGGCAGCTTGTCTTGCTTTGTTATAGGTTAATAACAAATCATCTCGCAAGTCTTTTGCATTATCAGTTGCCTTATGCATTGCGGTCATTCTTGCTCCGTGTTCAGAGGCAAAACTATCTCTCAATGCTTTGTATAATTGAGTTTTCAATGCTTTTGGAATCAACGCTTCTACAATTTCCTCTTTTGATGGTTCAAAAATATAATCAGAATTTGTAGTTACTGTTGCAGAAACCTCTACTGGCTTTATAGGCAAATATTGTTCAACTTGAGGAATTTGAGTAGCTGCATTTTTAAATTGATTGTACACCAATTCAATTTTGTCATAACTACCATCAACATACATATCCATTAACTTTTCAGCAATAATTGCAACGTTGTTGAATGTTAAATCATCAAAAATATCATTTCTTTTTTCAATAATATTGTGTGATTTTCCTAAAACATCTCCTCCTTTTTTCCCAATTGTTAACAAATCAACAGAAACATTTTTATATTTTTCTTTGATTGTTCTAACGGTTTCTTTGGTAATTGATGAATTAAATCCTCCACACAAACCCCTGTTTGAAGTAACTACTACTAATAGCACTCTAGAAACTTCTCTTTGAATAGCAAAAGCACCTCCTGAATCGCCATCCAAAGTTGCGCTTAAATTTTGCAATAGTTCTGTTAATTTCGATGAATAAGGTCTCATCGCAACAATTGCATCTTGCGCTTTTTTTAACTTCGCAGCAGAAACCATCTTCATTGCAGATGTTATCTGCATTGTAGATTTGATAGAGGTAATTCTGTTACGTATTTCTTTTAAATTTGCCATGTTTCAGTCGATAGTTATTAGTTGTTAGTTGAAAGTTTAAGAAAAATACTTCTTAAAAATCAATCTAATATCTAATTAAAAATTCTTTGAAATTTCTTTTGCAGCAGCTTCTAATACCGCTATTACTTCGTTTGTTAAGTTCCCAGATTTTAAGACATCTAGCGTATCTCTGTGTTTCGCGTTTAAATAATCTAAATAATCTCTTTCAAACTTTTTTACTTTATTTACAGGAACGTCTTTCAACAGGTTTTTAGAACCTGCATAGATAATTGCAATTTGATCTTCAACTGCATAAGGATCGTTTTGTGCTTGTTTTAAAATTTCCACATTGCGTTGTCCTTTCGAAATTACGCTCATTGTCGCAGCATCTAAATCAGAACCAAATTTTGCAAACGCCTCTAATTCACGGTATTGTGCTTGATCTAATTTTAAGGTTCCCGATACTTTTTTCATGGATTTAATCTGCGCATTTCCTCCAACACGCGATACTGAAATACCCACGTTAATTGCAGGACGAACACCAGAATTGAATAAATCTCCATCTAAGAAAATCTGTCCATCTGTAATCGAAATTACGTTTGTTGGAATGTATGCCGATACGTCACCTGCTTGAGTTTCAATAATTGGTAAAGCTGTTAATGAACCTCCACCTTTTACGATTCCTTTGATAGATTCTGGTAAATCATTCATTTCACTTGCAATTTTATCGTCATTGATAATTTTTGCAGCACGTTCTAATAATCTTGAGTGTAAATAAAATACGTCACCTGGATAAGCCTCACGTCCTGGTGGTCTTCTTAATAACAATGAAATTTCACGGTAAGCAACTGCTTGTTTTGATAAATCATCATAAATAATCAACGCTGGTCTTCCAGAATCTCTAAAATATTCTCCAATGGCAGCTCCAGCAAATGGTGCATATACTTGCATTGCTGCAGGGTCTGAGGCGTTTGCAGCTACAATAGTAGTGTAAGCTAAAGCGCCTTTTTCTTCTAACATATTTGCAATTGCTGCAACTGTTGATGCTTTTTGACCAATGGCAACATAAATACAATATACAGGTTGTCCTGCATCAAAAAATTCTTTTTGATTTAAAATTGTATCAATAGCTACTGTTGATTTTCCTGTTTGACGGTCACCAATAATCAACTCACGTTGACCTCTTCCTACTGGAATCATTGCGTCAATAGACTTGATTCCTGTTTGTAAAGGTTCTGTTACTGGTTCTCTAAAGATAACTCCAGGAGCTCTTCTTTCTAAAGGCATTTCATAAGTTTTCCCTGCAATTGGACCTTTACCATCAATTGGATTTCCTAAAGTATCCACCACTCTTCCAACAATTCCTTCACCAACTTTTAAAGAAGCGATTCTCTCAGTACGTTTTACGATAGAACCTTCTTTAATTGATGTTGAAGCTCCTAATAAAACCACCCCTGCATTGTCTTCTTCAAGGTTTAAAACGATTCCTTCCAATCCGTTTTCAAACTCAACAAGTTCTCCATATTGCACATTTGAAAGCCCGTAAACACGTGCAATACCATCTCCTACTTGTAAAACAGATCCAACTTCGTTTAAAGAAGCTTGCACTTTAAAGTTTGTTAGTTGTTCTTTTAAAATTGCTGATACTTCAGCTGGTTTAATACTTGCCATATTATTTTAGTTTTTAGCTTTTGGCTTCTAGCTTTTCGCTATTTACTTTTAATTTAACTTTTGCTACAACTAATGGCTAAATGCCAAAAGCAACTAGCTGACTATATTTTTGGAATGTAATGACTATTGTCAAATTCCTTTTTTAATTTATTTAAATGATTTGAGATGCTTGCGTCGTATTGTAAATCTCCAACACGCAAAATAAATCCTCCTAAAATTGCTGGATTTACATAATTTTCTATAGAAGCATCATGTCCTGTAAGTTTTAAAATCTTAGCCAACACCTGGTCTTCCAATTCTTTTGTAATAGGCACTGCAGTTGTTACTTTTGCAATTTCTATGTTTTTTAAATAATCATAAATGATGGTGTACTGTTTTGCAACAGGATATAAAATATCTAAACGTTTGTTATCTACCAACAAATGAAAAACACCTAAAGTAAGTTCGTTTACTTTATTTTCAAATAATGAGTTTAACACATTTTGTTTTGCTTTTGCCTTGATAATAGGACTTTTTAGCATTACTTCTAAATCGTGATTTTCGGCAATTGTTGAAGCAACCAATAGCATATCATCATTTACTTTTGTTTCTATATTAGAATCTTTCGCTAAATTTAATATTGCTTTTGCATAACGCAATGCTGCTCTTGAATCTTTCATGCTCGAATTAATTTAACGTAACATCTTTTAACAACCCTTCAACCAATTCTAGTTGATCTTTTTTAGAAGACAATTCTTTTTTAATTACAGATTCTGCAATTCCTATTGACAATTCAGCAACATTCTTTTTAATTTCTGCTAAAGCTGATTGTTTTTCATGTTCAATGGATGCTTGCGCTTTTTCGATCAAACCTGAAGTTACTTCTTTGGCATCTTCTTTAGCATCAGCAATCATTTTATCTCTGATTTCTCTTGCTTCTTTCATCATTGCATCTCTTTCTGCTCTTGCTTCTTTGATTAATTTTTCATTATCAGCCTGCAAATTTTGCATTTCTTTACGAGCATTTTCTGCAGCCGCTAAGGCATTTTCAATTCCTGATTCTCTTTCTTCCAAAGAATTCAAAATTGGTTTCCATGCAAATTTTACCATTAATGCAATTAAAGCTAGTAACAAAATAGTTGTTACTGCAAACAATCCTGGTGAAAAATCGTTTAATAAAGTTTCCATTTTATAAACTTTTTATTTTTTTTATTTTTTGTGTTTAATTTTAAAAATAGGTTCTGTAACCAACCGTTACAGAACACTATTTTTTGTTTTGTGTTTGATTATTTTCCTAAGAATAATGCACCAAACGCTAAACCTTCTAATAATGCAGCGATAATAATCATTGCTGTTTGGATTTTTCCAGTTGCTTCTGGTTGACGAGCAATACCTTCCATTGCTTTACCACCAATTTGACCTAAACCAATACCAGCTCCGATTACGATTAATCCTGCTCCAATTAAATTGTACATAATAAATGTATTTATATGAAATTAAACAAATTTGTATTAATGATGCTCAGCATGATCTTCTACAGCCATCCCAATAAATAATGCTGAAAGCATTGTAAAGATATACGCTTGTAAAAACGCTACTAAAACCTCAATTAATGTTATAAAAAATGATAATACTAACGACAATCCTGTTGCACCAACAACCCCTAAAGATTCTTTTAAAGTGAACATAATTGCAATTAAGCTCATTACCACAATGTGACCGGCTGAAATGTTTGCGAACAAACGAACTAATAGTGAAAATGGTTTGATTAGCAATGCTCCTGCCAATTCTATGATTGCCAATACAGGACGAATTAGAACAGGAACTCCTGGCATCCAAATCATGTGCATCCAATATCCTTTTGTACCACTTACTGAATAAATAACTAGTGTAAAAATTGCTAAACAACCAGTTACAGCTAACTGTCCAGTAACGTTAAAACCCAACGGAGTTAAACCTGATAAGTTTAAAGTCCAGATAAAAAAGAATACAGTCAATAAATAGCCTGTAAACCTTCTGTAATGTTTTTCGCCGATATTTGGTCTAGCAATTTCATCTCGAACATAGATTACTAAAGGTTCTAAAACTCTTGCAAAACCTGTAGGAATTTTTTGAGTTTTATATTGTCTAGCCAAACGTGAAAACCAAAATAATAATAAAAATCCAATAAATAAAACCCCCACGACACTTTTTGTAATTGAAAAATCCAATACTTTGTGTGCGTTTTTAGCATGATGTGTTTCATCGAAAGTTACCTCTGAAGCACCTTTGTTTAATTCATATATTTTTGAGTGAATTTTTGCAAATTTCAATCCATTTTTTTCAACAATTACATGACCATCATCATTGTGATGAAATTTCGAAGACATGAAGGTAACTAACCCTTCACTTGTCCACAAAATAATTGGCAGAGGAAAACCAACGTGTTTTCTTTCACCTTTATCAGAAGTGTAAGAAAATAAAGAAAAATCATGCGAATCTTTTATGTGATGTAAAATATAAGCTTCTACTTCTTCCTTCGTATTTACTCGACCTCCATCATTTTGATTGTCTTGGTTTTTTTCTGAAATAGCCGCAAAATTTACAGATGTAAAAAGGGCTACTACAACTAATAAGATAAATTTGATTGATTTTTGTGCAATCTTCATTGTAAAAATACGCTTTCTAAATTCGCCGCAAAGGTAAGTAATAAATCAAAAAAACAAACCTTTTTTTTAGTTTTATTGACTATACTTTCTTATTCAAGATTTTTACTACGAAAACAGCCTCTGTTAATAAAAAAGCAATCATTGGAATAAAAAACGAAATTCTTGATGCAAAATCTAAATTTTCCTTACTAAATATGGGGTTATAAAAAATGACATTAAATACAACTATCTTTAAAAAAATAGAAGCCAAATAGATAAAACCAAGTTGATGAAAAATTTTATCCACAGTCGAAAAAATAGTAAAATTTACGCAAATTAGTAAAGAAAACCCCAAGTGAAAAAGGTACACTTTTTTGAGTGAAAAAGCAATTTCAATTTCAAGCTTTTCTAGGGTGAATTCATGCAAAAAAAATGAAGTAAAATAGAGTACAAAAAAAATTGAAAATTGAAAAAAAAGTTGCTTACTCATTGAGTTTATTGGCTTTTTTGATTAGCGAAAACATTGCTAAAAAAATCGCTAAAAGTGTAATGGTTCCTGTCAAAAAAGTGAGTTTAAATTTTGCATCTAACCATTTTCCTAGCAAAAATCCTAAGTAAATGGTCAATCCCATTTGAAGTCCGGCACCAGAAAGTTGAAGTGCTTTATTTAAAGGTTTTTTTGAATAATGTTGTTTTTTCATGCTCCTTTTTTTGAACTTTTGCAGTGCCTGTCATGATGCATGATGCATTGAAAGTTGCTCCTGGCTCTATGGATAATTTTCCAACAATAACATCTCCTGAAATCTTAGCGATTGTTTTGACAGTTAAAATTTTTTCTACTTTTAAATTTCCTGAAAATTCGCCTTCAATGTCTGCATTATACGCTTCAACATCCCCTTTTACAAAGGCATCAGCAGCAATAATTACTCTTCCTTTTGTTTTTAAAGAACCCTCTAAAACTCCGTCAATTCTAAAATCTCCAACTGCATTTATATCACCAATAATTGTTGTATTTTTTGCGATAACGTTTCTTTCCATACTTTTTGAAGTGTATTTTTTGCGTAAATTTCTATTCCTTAGATTTCTTTTCTAATTGAGTTAGAATGGCTTGTGCTTTTTTCCCTTCTTCTGTTGTTCCATAATTTACAAAAACAAATTCCAATGCTTTTTTGTAGTTTTCTGTATCTTTAGATTTTCCAATTGCATAGGCTTTTAACAATTCAAATTTTGGTAATAATTCCGCATTTGAAATTGTAGGCAACACCACGTCAATAGCCGAAATTACTTCATCATACTTTGATTCTTTGTATGCATAATACACTTCTTTGTACTTTGTTTCAACTTCATTTTCAGTAACTTCACCTTGAATATTGGCATCGGGATTCAACAACAATTGTGCGAATTTTGTGTCAGGAAATTTAGAAGTGATGAAATTTTTATACTCTGCGGCTTTGTCTGGATTTTGTAATATGATTTCTAATTGGTATAAATGCCAATTAATAGGTAAAATCAAATCTTCAGCTGGTTGTAAAGAGGCCACTCTTTCTAATCTTTCTTTTGCTAATTTTAGATTGTTAAATTGCTCTTTATAAATCAATCCTAACTCATACAATGCTTGGTTTCTATCAAGATACAAACTATCAATAATCACTTTATCTGAAGGAATTTTACTTACATAATAATCCAAATCATAACGTTCGTTTTTCTGACTTACTTCCTTAATTTCTTTTTCTTGGGTGGCATTTTTAGCTTTTTGAGCCCATCTCCAATCGTCCTCTAATTTTCTGTTTCCCCAAATTTTTATGAATTCATTTGCTCCAAAACTGGTAGATTTTGAATTATAAAAATACCATTTTCCTTGATTTACAGATGCTAAAGAAGTGTTGTTGTTACCAAAAGCCAATTGATTTAAACGCAATTGTGCAGCTGCTGCCTCATCTTTTTTAATTTTTTCAATATATTTTTCAAAAAAAGCTTTTTGAGCATCTATAGTCAAAGCTGTCAATTGTAAAATACTGTCGTTTTCTTTTACTAAATTTTCATATTGAACCAAAGAAATCAAACTTTTTTGTTTTCTTTTGATTCGCCTGATTCGCAAATCCAAGGTATCTTTTGAAATTTGTAAAACACTATCAAAATAAGCACTTGCGTATTGATAATCTGAATTTTTGAAGTGTAAGTTTCCTAATTTTTCATAGGTAAATGTGCGTTGCTTTTCATCGCCTTTTGGCACTCGCAAAGAGTAGTTGTAATCTGAAATTGCTAACTGAAGACTGTCTTTTTGTTCGTTTAAAGCTCCTTTCTGATAATACAACACATCCAAATACGGTCTATTATCTCTGTTTTTGATGAGCTTTTGTATTCTTTCAAATGAAATTGCAGCCATAGAATCGTTGATAGCATTTTTTGCTAATTCTATTTCTGCACGAATTTTATATCTTTCAGGAGCATTGTTAAAATTGATGAGCTTTTTAAATTGCATCGCAGCTGAATCTTTTTTGTTTTCTTCGGCAAATAATTGTCCTAAAATAAAAAGATTTCTAGCAGCTTGGTCTTTGTTTTTTTGGGTTCTTGTTGCTAATAACAGACTTTCTTTTGCTTTTTGAATACTATCACTTTTAATGTATGCCACTGCCAAAGTTGTGTAGCCATTTTCCTTGGTTTCATCAGGTAAATTTGTTTCTAAAGTGTCTCTTACAGTTAGTAATAATTTCAACGTTTCAATTGCAAATTCTTCATTATCAAGTCGAATATTAGATTTTGCGCGCCAAATTTTAGTCTCGGCAATCAAATTGGCATTTGGATAATTTGCAATCACATAATTAAATGCTTCTATGGCCGGAATAAATCGTTGTTGGTAATAGCGAGATTTGCCAAGCAATAAATAGGCGTCATCAATTTGCCTGTTTCGTTCCGAACCATCAATATTCATTTTATGAACTTGAATGGCTTTTACGGCTTTTTCTTCGGCTTTATCAAAAGTAGAGAGTGTTTTTGGGGCATCATCTTCTTTAGTATCAAATCCAGCTCCTAAACCAAACTCAGTAATATCTATCCGTTTTTCTTCAAATTCAATAGGTTCAATAGGTAAAATTTGAAACCAATCGTCTTTATAATTTGTATTAATTTCTTGAATCCCTGCATTTAAAGCTTCTTGACCATTAAACAACACATTATATTTTGTTGTTAAGGCTTGGTAATTTCTGCTAACAAAAGTATTTTTCTTGGTTCCGCAAGCAATTGCAAGCACCAAAAAGAAACTAAAAACAAGTACTATTTTTGTGTTTTTCAAACAGATAAAGTTATATTTTTAAAATCAAAAACTCTTATTGATAACTGTTTTTTTAGGAAAAAAGTATCAATAAGAGCGTAAAAATAGTAATAAAATGAGAAATGGCTACTTAAACAGCAAAATAGCTTTCTAACTCTTGTAAAGTTTCTGCAGAAGTTTCCATATCTTTTACGATATTCCCTTTTTCTAAAACCACAATTCTTTCGCAAACTTCCGTTACATGTGTTAAATCGTGAGATGAAATTAACACTGTAATTTCTCTATTTTCAGTTAATTCTTTGATGATTTTTTTAAGTCGGATTTGAGTTGTTGGATCTAAATTTGCAAAAGGTTCATCTAAAATAATCACTTTAGGGTTTCCCATCATTGATGCAACAATACCCACTTTTTTCTGATTTCCTTTGCTTAAATCTCTCAAATATTTTTTTTTGTTGAGGATTTCTCCATTAAAAAACTCTTCGAAAAAAGTTAGAAAAGTTTTAACATCGGCCTTATTTAAACCTCGTAAATCTCCAATAAATTCAAAATATTCCTCAGGAGTTAAATAGCCAATTAAAAAAGATTCATCAATAAAAGAACCTGTAAATGTTTTCCACTCTTCAGTAGTATTAACTTGAAAATCATGGTTGATAATTGCCCCAGTTGTAGGTCTTACCAGATCTAATAATATATTGAAAAAGGTTGTTTTTCCTGCGCCATTATTGCCTACCAAACCAAAACTCTGTCCTGTAGGAATATCTAAAGCATCAATATGTAATACCTCTACGGGTCCATATTTTTTTGAAAGTAGCGTTGTTTGTATCATCGTTGTTTAGTTTTCTTGATTAAAAGCATGAATCATTTTGTATTTTGATTCTTGGTATTTTTTTGTAATTAAAATCATTAAATTTTTATGAAAAGCAATGCCTGCAAAACCTAAAAACAGCAAGGTAATAACTGCCGTTTCAAAATTAACAAGCCAACTAATCAATCCGAAAAGTGCCATTGGAAAAAGCATTAAAGGAATACCAATCAACCATTGAACAGCTCCTGTTCCTTGATAATTAAAAGCTGCTTTTTCATCTAAATTTATTTTTTTTCGATTGAATGATCCTCCAAACATAATTACATGAGTATTTACGCCAATATTGTAAATCATGGCTGCAAAATGAACTGCTAAAACTTTCCATCCAAAATATACATAAGGAATTCCTAGTAGAAAAAGTAAGACAACACTTATGGTCATAATGATAAATTTTGATTTTAAGTAACGTTCATATGTAATGTTTTGACTCATCAACATTTTATAATAACTACTGTCCCAAGCAGGAATAAATTGCCCGAAATTCATTAAAAAAACACCTGTTGAAAAAATACCAACCAACACAAAAACCCATTCTTTATCAGCATAAATTGGCTGTGTATAAAAAATTAATCCATATAATAATCCCATTAATAACATCCAAAGTGATGATTTTGTACGTTTGTTTCTTACGAGCAAACGTAAATCATTTTTAATAAAAGGCGCAATATCTCCAAATCGATTGGTAAAAGCCAAATCAGATGATTTTGCTACTTTCACTTCTTGAGAAATAAACGCATCTAAATACACTTCATTTCGCAATTGTTTGTAGTTAAAATTGTATAAAACAAATACCAAAACAAGGAATAGTAAGGCATAGATTGGATTTGCATACACCGCATCAAAACCTTCACCAATAAAGCCTGCCAAATTAAAAACTTCAAATTTTTGAATGATATAACCACCCACTAAAATGGTAATCAAACCCATAAAAACCTGATTGTTTTTATTCACCAAAAAGTTGAAAAAATTGGCTGATTGTACGACTAAAATCATGCTAAATAACCACGCAAGTGCACCTGTTGTATCATAGCCATTTACAATTAAAACTACCGCAAACGGAATGTAAAAAAATAATCCAAATAGATTGAAAATTGAAAAAGAGGATTTCATTAAAATAAAATGAACAATCTTCTTTTTATTGATAGGCAATATCAGCAAAGGTTTGATATTCATTACCGGTAATTTTTGCATGATATACCTAAAAATCAAATCGCCAACGATAACGTACATTAAAAAACTATTGACTAAAACCAGTGGATCTTGTTCAGGAAATTGATCTTTTAAAATATAATAGCCTCCAATACCAATGATTAAAAAGGATGCCATAAAATAAAGGGCAAAAAAACCTAAAAGGATGTTTAAAAAAATACTTTTTTGCCAATAGGAAGAACGAAAATATTGTTTCCATTCTAACTTTAAAAAGTGTGCAATCATGGTTAAAAATTTAGCTAGTTGATTGATAAGTAGTTGGAATGGTAAAATTGTTACAAATTGTATGTCTTCAAACTAAAGTGGACTTTTGTTAAGAGAGTGTTTAGTTACAAATTCAAAGATAAAAGATTTTTTTGATTTGTTGTTAATTTTAATTTTTGGTACTCAATTTTACGTTTTA